>Ga0179591_1262349_pt1 | contig 29556 bp, 27 predicted proteins | sample CZOMad2_1_08_16f_FD_182891 | JGI IMG/M metagenome (GOLD analysis project Ga0179591, IMG submission 182891) | Vadose zone soil fungal communities from Angelo Coast Range Reserve, California, USA - CZOMad2_1_08_16fungal (PacBio error correction) | ecosystem: Environmental > Terrestrial > Soil >...
GAATGCAAAAAGAGTCCAAAACGTGAGTCGGGGGGGAGCATTAAAGAAGGGAGGGAAAGATGAAAAGGGAAGACGAAGGGGGTTGGAAAGTACAGATCGGGTCAATCGTATAAAAGCGAAGCCAGCCCAGGACGATGTAAAACTAAAAGCCTAGGGACTCTTAGATCAATCCTTGGGAGAAAAGCTGCATTGTCGGGAATAAAAATGCCGTACCGCCCAATATGGAAGGTGGGAACGTAGAAAAAAAAAAGAGAAATGCGGACTGCGCATTCCATTTACGACGAGAGCAAAAGTATTGACGACAACACCGAGAACCGAGCTAAATTGGGGAAAAAAGGAGCAAAATTGAAAGAAGGGAAAACAGGCAGTCAGGGGTCTATTTGTGAATAAATTTTGAGCAAAGGAGAGGTACTGACATTCTCCAGGTAGTTGAACTCAATAGCAATCAAGGGAAAAGGAGGGCAATTACATGGCAAGAGAGAGAAAAAAAACTGCCCTCTAGTTTAAAAAAAAAAAGGGCCGCGATGCAAGGAACGTGCCGGGGGAGCGGCGGCAAAACGTGAAAAAATCAAGGAAAGGATGATGAGCGTCGCAGTCTTAGCCGTTTTCTGTATCGCCCCCAACTAAAACGTCGAAAGAGGGCGGAGGCCCAAGTACCCCACAGGGGGAGCTTAGGAGTCATGACAAGCAAATGGTCACATCACTCAGAAAAATTTGTGAAAGAGGAGAAGGGAAAATGCCGCTATGCCCGACTAAGCTGAATCTATCGTTTAGGTAGACCAAGAAAAAACTCGTGGGAGAAAAAAAAAGAAACAAATGCCCTCCATCTCAATCCTCGGTACTAGGGCGGATCAGAGGCAAAGACGCAAAGCGATTTGAAGTAATTGCGATAACGGGCAGGGACGAAAATGTTGGAGCGCGTCCGTCGCAAGGCCATGACTGAACCTTGTAAATGAAAACGAAACTGTCTAAAAAAATCTTAGGGCAACGAATGATACCTCTGACTAAACGGCAAGAACGGCGGTAACCTGTCCGAGAAGAGGCGGCGCGCCTGATACTGTATCATGTGGGCCAACCGGGGAAAAAGCAGTTGCAAATGAACCGATCCTACGAATAGAACGGAGAAAATGTCAAGAGAAGGGGGACTTTGTTCTCGATCAAGCCCCCAATCCCAGAATGGGGGTACATGACTCGACCTCCGATGCCGATAGTGGAAAAAATGTCCCAGGGAGTCATCCCTTGTCAGGGGAAGGGGGATTGTCGGCTCAGAGCGCAAGCGACGAAAGAGCGCTGACCAAGGATGAGTGCACGCAACGAGGAAGAATGACGGATTCTAGCATCGTCCCTGAATCCGCCAGCGGGCGTCGCTCCTAAGGTCAGCAACCGAAACAGATACAACGCCCCGCTAACTGAAATCACCTATACTGGGGAAATGACACACGGGAAGCCACGAACCTCATAGAAAACAAACCTGCTGGACAATCAGCAGAGGGTTCAGCGTGCAACCCACAGGGCAGAAAGGGCGGTGCTTACCCCCGCGAGAGTTCGGGAATAGAATAATCATGATCAGAAAATGGGCCAGCTCGCTGAAGACGTAGCGAAAAAAAAAAAAAGAAGTGCCCCACCACACGGAGCGGACTCGAGCTGGAAGGCGCGACCCGTGCAGAGAAGCGCAGCAGACGCGGCGACATAACGGACACATCGGCTCTAAGTAATCCCCATTGCGAAACCGCCGATGACGTTATGGATCAGGGGATGAGAGGGAAAAAGTCGTTGTAGGGGGACCATCAAAACGACTCGTCCACAAAAAGTCGGTCAAATCCAAAATTGCGAGCGGCGAAAACAAAAGGGTATTGCGCGACAACAGAAGAACGAGGAGCCCGTCATGCGAAAGTCTGGCAAGAAAAATTCGAGAGCGGTAATCCGGCAAATTCTACAGACCTGCTGCACACTTCGCTACCGGTTCGGACTGGACATGGCGCGCCGTCATGTTGTCGGTTCTATAGAGTAAAGTCAAGAAAAAAACGAAAGGAAGAGCGGAACGAGCAAATTTGTGCGCAGCGGAAAAAGTCAACAACACCAAAGGAAAAAAAAAAAATACCTTAAAAGACGAAGGTCCGACAAGCCTGAGAAAAGGGGGGCTGTGTCACAGATCTACGTTTAAAACGGCAACTCGAGTAGGTCGGTGCACAAAGCGGGAAAATTACCGTCAAGGCACCCACACAGGCGAACCATCAAGCAACTAGGTCATCAGAGGTGAACGTCCTCATTTGGCGCTCTAAGGAAAAAAGGAAGTGAGAAGAGGGGGAAAAAGATCCTCAGACGCCCAGATCGACTGAAACGCGAGCACAGCCGAGGGGGGAGCCGTAGCTCAACGCGGTGCGTGACACGCGAAAAACTGGCGCGCCGAATGAAATGAGAGAATCATAGAAATAAGAAGCCAGGGCATCGCTGATGAGGGAGCCGGAAGAATAGAGCCCGAAGAAGTTCTTGATCAAACTGCAAAACGCAAAAAGAGAACTATCAACAAACGAGAGAGAGAAAAAAAAGGGAAGGGGTAGTACCTAGGAGCGAGGAACACCAACGCATAATCGGATTTGCCCTCCGTCGAACATCCAAGTCAGAGAGCAAAAATGCGACGCGAAATGATATACATAAGGAATTTCGGAGGGAGTACGGAGGAGCGTCCCTACTCAAAGGAGGGAGAGAGCGGAAGAGGATGACGAAATAAAGGGAAACAGGATATAAAAAAGTATGCTCATGCCTATTTCCCTCCTTAATTCGAGCACATCGAGCCGCCCAATTGCATACCGGGGAAATAGCAGGTCGGGAAGACTTAGGGGAACATGTAAGGGTCAAGACATTAATGTGACGCAAAGTTGAGGAAATCGAGTAATACGTACCGAACGGAAAAAAATCGGAGGAAAACCGTCTCATGTAGCCTGGCGTATGCCTTCATAGCGTGTCGAGGAACGGAAGGACGGAGAGAGAGGGGTTGGGCATTGCGAGGTGAAAAAGAGGGAGGGGGCAAAAACCCCTGTCGCGTTCAGAATGAGGGCGGAAGAGGAAACTAGCGCATAAATAAAACTCATCCCGTTTCCGACTTCCAAAGCGCTAGGCCAGGAAGGCGTAAAATGAGTCCGGTCGAGCATGACACGCCTACGCCTATGAAGGAGGGAAGAGAAAGGAAAAAGAAAAGAAAGTAGTGTACGTCTACCGACACTAAGTCCCGACGAGGGGCTCGAAGATAGGGATGGAACGGACCCAGGAGGGGAGAAAAATAATGCCCACAAGAAGAATTGAAAAAAATGGGGGTGAATAATAAGAGCAAGAGGAAAAAAGAAGAACAAAGGGGAAAGGAAAATCGCTTTATGTCAGCCAGCGCGCAGGCTGCAAAAAGCAGTAGAAAAAAGGGGAAGGGAGACAAGAACAGATAGACTCTAAGACAAGCGCAAGAGGGGGAAACGAAGAGGAAAAGAAACGAAGATCATGGACCATCCGCGTGAGCGTCATCCTCCTACCGCGACTCATGAGAAAAGGACAGGGAGTAGGTGAAACCTCTTGTAAAAAGGTCGGAAAAACGGGGGGCTCCGAAATAGGGGGGAAAAAACCAACTTTTTAGAATCCGCCGGAAGTTATCTGGATTTGAGATAGACGGTGGAGGCGTTAAGAAAAAAAGGGAGGAGTGTTGATGAAGAAAAGAGGAATAATTCCCCCTTCAGAGATGGAGGGGGAGGAGAAAAAAAAGAGGAGAGATCCTATGTTCTTTCAGTCCGCAGACGGTCTTCGAGGAAGAGCTAGACAGAAAGTACCTGGTAAAATTCAAAAGACTCCAAGGCTGAAAACCCGGGAAGAAAAGAAGGAAGAAAGAAAGGGGCGCTGAAAGCGTCGTATTCTGGGAATTGCGGGAAATAGAGAACCAATCAAGAATCGAACAGGGGTGGACAAAAGACTTCCCTACATACGGACGGGATACGGGGGGGAAAGAGGAAAAAACTGTCGGGGAGGGATAGGGTGGGGAGAAAGGAACCACCGTGCAAAACAACTACGGCGATAAGCACAGCAAAACGCAATGAAAGGGGAGACACATGCACCCAGGATAATAACTGATTAAGAGGAGAAGGCAGAACACACAAACCTACTACGGGAGACAGTATTCGGGGGAATCTTTCATTTCAGGAATCAGGAGAATCATCCCGTGAACCGACCGGGCAACTAGAAGACTGCACGTCCCCGAAGACGCCAATCCTTAGAACAAGAGAGACATGGTACGTGCAGAAAGAGAAAAAAGGTAACGACAAGGACTGGGGCTAGGATAAGGCGTGCCAGTGGATGAGGAAAGTCACACCAGAAAAAAATTCAATCGGACAGGATACAGAAGACCGTAGGGAACATAGTTCAAAAGAGAGAGGAAGAGCAACAGATATGAGATGAAATGGACCGGTGGAGAAGCAATTAAGAGAGGATGAAGTTAGCGATGGGGGATACAAATCTTAAAGGTGTTTACAAAGTACGAACGTAGGATGAAATGTAGATCGGGGCCAGTAGACCGCAAAAAAAACCTCCAAAAAAGAAGGGTCCTTGGTAGAAGACTACTGCGGACACACCACGCGAAAAAAAAGTCCTGTCATGAGCACGACACGCCGGAGTCAAACACTGGTCTAGTGTGACAAAACAAAACATAAACCGAAAAATACAAAAACAACACACAAACTGTCAAACGCCACCTCAGATCTCTGAAGACCCAGCAGAATGAAGACGCCCACCTAGTCCAAAGATAAGAAAAGCAAAAAGAGGACGCCGCGTAACGCGACCAGATCATAAATTAAGAAAGGAACAAAAACGAAGGAAACGAGCAACAGTCGGAAAACCTATCGTTTCCTTCAGACGTAAACACAAAAAAAAAAAGACAGATCGAGGCGATGACTAGGGTACGGGGGGTGAGCGGCAAGCCCAGGAGAAGCGACGACACAAAGCCACCTAAAATGTGGCACGGGGAGGATAAAGACACGGAATAGACGAAGAAGGACTAACTCCGGCACCTGCCCCGCACCGTCAGGAAGGGGGGGGGATCTACCAGAGATAAAGTAGCGGAGAACCATGAGGCCGTAAGAAACCATGGAAGTCCAAAAGAAAGGACTACTCAGATCCATCAAAACAGCGCATTTCAAGCGAGAGGAAAAGAGAAAGAAAAAGATTAAAAAAAGAAGATGGAGCAAATCCCCTAAATATAACTGTGGGCTCAGAAAGAATAAAAGAGAAAAAGAAGGGTGAGGGGGAGACCGAAAAAAAACCGAAATAAAAATCAAAAAACGTTCCAGAAAAGCGTAACTGGTCAACGAAGAGGACGGGCTTGGGGAAGTCATGCCAATAGTACGACAAAAGGATAAAGGAAAAACGGGGAGAAAAGATAGATAAGGAAGAAAGAAAAGAATCAAACCTACAAGCTAACACGCCACCTTCCTCCTCACAATGAAGAAAAAAAAATATGGCCAGGAGAGAATGGGGGGGAGAATGAATTGTGTGCCAAGAGAGGAAAATGTTTATAGGATAAGCAAATACCGGTAGGTGGCGAAAGAAACTTTTTAAGGTGAGTCTGTTGCAAAGGGGGTACCTCTAGATAGTGGGACTAGAGATTGTAGTGAGAAAGGAAGGAAGGGATAGGAGACGAAGCGGAGAAAAATTGCAGGACGGTAACACATCCAAGTGAGCCTGAAAAAATACCTCCGAAAAAAACGTAAAAAGAGAACATCCTAAATGGGGGAGAAAGAAGAAAAAGAAACACGCTGAACATGAAAAGACCCACATAGGGGAGAAAGTGAATGAAAATCGCAAAGAGAAAGGACTCTGCGCTCTACCGAAAGGTCGAGAGGAGGGGGGCCAAATAGAATCAAGAAACAAAAAAAAAGAGAATAGAAGAGATGGAACCACAGATGTCGCCACCGTGCATCGGGAGACAGGCGGAAAGGAGACGGAGGGGAATCCAAGGAGGAACCAGTTGTCCGTTAAATAACAAAAAAATATGGGAGGAAAGGTAGAGACAAAATGGGGTCGACACCCTGCGTACAGGCGAGAAAAAAAATTAACAGGGGAGAGGAGGGGGCGTTTCATCGAACGGAGGCACCGTCTTCAAATGTAATGAAGTCACAGCGTAAATTGATCCCCAAGGACGTAGACTTCAAGCTCTCAATAAATAAAGGGTCAACACAGAACCCAGAGAATCGATGACAAAAGCAGGGCCAAAGATGAGCGGGGAAGTGCACAACACCGACGGGCCTAGAAGGGAAAATGTGCTAGCAAGAGAGGGAGGGGAAGAACCCCACACCCCGGCGCCCCCCCTCAAACAAAACCAAAAACCACAAAAAAAAACCCGCGTCGGAAAGGGGGGGCCTCTTATATGTGGCCGGAAGGATTGGGGACAAGGAAGCTTCGAAAGGCAACCTCTAGCCGCCTGTAGCACGGCCGGGGCCGAAGGGGGAGAAAAAGAAAGGAGGATCTTCTAAGGGAGCGTATGCGGGGAAAACCAAAACCCCTAAACGTCAAGCGACCACGGCACCGTTCTGGGACCTTGAGGCCGCGGTGTTTTGGGAAGGTACCACCGTAGTCAAGTCGAAGAGAGATGGAGGGGACTGAAAAAGGAGGAGGCACAGCTAGTGAATGTGAGCCAATGTCCTGGGTGGGGGAATTTACATGAATTGGAAAATGGGACCGAGTCAGTGAGAAACGTTGCAATCAGTACAAAACAGAAGGAGAAAAAAAAAAAAGAAAAGGAAGGATCTTCAATCTGGTAAAAACAGGGGCCGAACAAAAACGCCAACGGCGTAAATGAAGTAGAAAAACGTAGACCCAAGGGGCAAGTTCCCTTGACGTCTTCACAGCGGAAGCCAGAGAAACAAAAATCAGCTCGACCATAACGCGGCAGGGAAACAGTAGAAGAACCCATGTAAATCCATCAACGGGCCCAGAAAGGGAAGGAATGTTGAAAAACATTTGGAGAACCGCCGTCGCGGAAGTAACGTAGGTGGAAGAAGGAAGTAAGGAAGAGTTATCGCCAGGCAACACGGCGTCGAAGGGTTGGGGGAGTGGGCCAAGAGGAAAATGCCGGGGTTATTGCGTCCGCAGATACAGCATAGGAGAACAAAGAAAAAAACTCGGAATGCACAGTTCTTAGGGGGTGAAAAGATGTGTGGAATGCCCGCAACACAAAACGAAAAGTCAAACGGTCGCCCCGAAAAAAAGCTATCGTGCAGTAATCGACAATATGAACGAAAAAAAATGCCAGTCTCCAAGTGGGGGAAGTCGCCGAATCACGGGTACGCTCCGTGGACAATCGCGGTAGGAAAGAAGTGATCACCAGACAAACGACTCCTCGAAGGCGTGACGGAGCAAGTCCAACACGCAACAAATCCAGAACAAAAGCTTTGACTTCGGGAAACAGCGCCACGACCAAGTTCGATTGACTGGGGGGAGATGAACGGGAGCAGGCGGGCGTTTATGGATGAAGAAGGTAAAGACAAACATGAATGATAGAAAGAAATGGCTAACACCGGATGTCGGGAAACAGCGATAAAGCGGAAGGGACGACGACACACACAAACTGCGGCTGAACATGTCCATCCGTAATGACAGCCGGACAAATCCAGGTCGCCTTGAAAAGGGCTACAACCAACACACCGTTAACAGGAAGAAGAACGGGAGAGGAAGATGTTGGGGGATCAGTAATCCACTTCCAAAGCAGATTAATAACTCTTAAAACAGGAAGAATATCCTGAAAGGTACCCGGTTGGCGACCGGAGGTGCAAATAAGTAGAGAAACAGCATCGACGACAGGAAAAGAAGAACATCGTGGGAAAACTAGGCTGAGGAAAAAAATAAAATGACTCGAACGGGGTCATATGGAAAGCTCTTCAAAAGACGCCCGGTGGGCTGGAACCATCCGTTCAGCATAAACGACGCCGGAGTAGAGAGAAATCCTGGGGGAAACCATATGCCACCACACGGGTTTCACGCAAAAAAACAAACGGCAGGAAGAGTAGAAACCTGAAACAACCCCATCAAGCTGCATCAGTTTTTTGTCAGGAACCGCAAAACCGGAAGGAGGGGGAAAACTATAAAGGGGTATCTGTCACTCAAAAAACTCGGAACTAGATAAAGCGAAGCAGTCAAAGCTATCGGAAAATGCGGGTCCCTTGCAGAAACTCAGCTCGTCGGCAAAAGAAAAGGATCGGCTCTATTAAGAAAAAGGGTGGCTCCCGCTAGACTTGGGACAGGTGATATTATCAGGGCAGCTGAGGGGACCCATAGCAACTAAAAGTACACGGAGTCGTCATCAAAAAACGCGGCCGCCCGCAAAAAGAAGAAAGACACGTATCAAAAAAAACGGCCATGAATGACGAAAGAAGGCATCCTACGACCTCTGAGGCTAAACGTCCCTGAAAAGATGACCGGCCAGTCAAGAACGAGGAAATGTGGACGAACTACAATTTAAGCATTAGCGAATCGGAGATCAACGCGAGACCAGAAAAAATAAGCAAGACCGGCACAAACAAAAACACAAAAAAGAGTATACCTACAAAACGGCACCAACACAGCCGCCCATGTCGAAGAAAAGAAGGACCATGCGTCCACTATTAGAACGGGCTGTGGCAATCTTTCCAAAAAAAAATCGACCGGTTCCGAAAAAAAGAGAGAAGACGCCGTAAAGAGGAGGAGAAATCTGACCATACAGCCGCTCAGTCCCAGGTCAAGGCGGGAGCTATGGAGAGGAGAAGGGATGGACATCGACATACCGCTCTACAACTGCATGTAGCAAGGGGTACATAAAGTCAATCACGTAGAGTGGAGAAAGAAGAGCAAAGGAAGGGAAAAACTCTTAGAGAGTCCGCAAAGACATATGACCTATCGCGGCATCGAGAGCGGAAGCGATTTCGAAAAGGGAAGGAAGAAGGGGAATGCAATCCGAATATTTGCGTCCTTGCGGCAACATGCGAAGAGGTTTCCAAATGAAAAAAAACCAACGGAGGGAGGAACAGCAGATAGCATGAGGGGACACGTGGAAGAAGGCAAATATCCCCCCCGACGCAATTGCTCTTCGGCCGTCGAAGACGAGAGCAGATGCCGAAAGATGCAGGCTCTGTCTATGATAATCCGGTCAAGTTCTGCGGGTTCGAAAAAAAAAGAAGCCCCAGAACAAGTAACCTCAAGGGCTCAAAGACCTCTGCCTAGATAAGCATGGTCCATCCGGAAAAATGACGACCCAATTCCGCGGGGAGAATCCTGCGGACACGGGAGCTGGATGCACTGGTGAAGAAGAAGGCGAAGTACAAACAGTTGAACTAAGACATGGAAATCTGGAACAACCACAGGAGGTGCAAGGGAGGATAAGAAAGGAGGGAGAGGGGCGAGGAATCGGATGGAAAGCGGGGAGCGAGTGGATCGGTCGTAATTCCGGTGGAGCAAGGCAAAAGACAGCAAGAAGGTACGTGGCCGGTTCAGCACGAATGCCTAGCCTGACTCCCCTAAGCCTGCACGCAAATGAGCAAGGTCCGACATAAAAATAAAAAAAGAGGTCAAAGGCCCCTAAACGTGGAAGGCGGTCGGGAACACGAAAACGCGTGGGAAAGGACGGCATTGCGCTTCAAGGCATGAACGGGCGACCCCGGTAATTAGGAGCGTGGTCCCAAGGGGGTACGGCGCCACTCGAGAGCGAAAAAGTGACCGATTCCCAGGCCGTCTTTGATGTGCGGGCAAAACAATCAGCGAAATGAAATAACGAACATTACGAAGACTAGAACATGTAGGAATAGAGCCTAATTGCGCCGATGATGACAGAGAAAAGAAGAAGCAGGTTGAGGGCAAAACGTCGGCCGAATTGCGCTCGCGTCCCGCAGACCGCGCGCGCAGCTCTGCGACATAGGGCCCAGGCACAACGCAAATCATCATTCCCCGCGGAGCAGAAACCGACACCACCGGGGAAAAGCCTGCATATGAGTGACATGCTGACAGAAGCAGATTGGGACACCGGGGTGCTCGTCTAAGGAGATGGCCCGGGTCGAGTCAGAGGGAGAAAAACAATTGGTCCAATTCCAAAACGGGACAGGTATATGGGAAGCGCGTAGGCTATGAAGAAACCAATATCGGGAGGGAGGGTGATGAAGAACGCTGCACTAACAACCGTCCACCGGGAGAATGAAACCTCGTGAGCCGAGAATATGTGTCTTTCTCCTTATCAGAGGGAGAAAAAGAAGAAGATTGCGATCGGATCGACGACCTTAAAAACACCGCGCAAAGAAAAATGGAAAGTAGAGGCATGCGCGAAAAGAGTCGCTGGGAAAGGAAAGAAAAAGAAAATTGCGGTTCCCCGGAATCTCGGTTGGGACGGCTTGCACGACAGAAGCGGGACGGGAAAATAATCTAAGCGAACCAATAGGGGAAAGCGGCATACATATCCTACAAAATCAAGACATGTCCAAAAAGATGGAGTGGTCAGATAGAAGGAAACGTATCAAAATAAAGCGCCGACGAGGGGGGGGGGGGGGGGAGACAAGTGTCGGTGTATAAATTCAGATAAGCAAGCATGCCAAAAACGCACAAGATCGAATACGCAAAAAGCTCAAACGGCGAAAAGTTGCGTGTTGACTCATAAAAGGGTATGCGAGGGAACAATACTGAGGGCTGGAGGAAGCCAGACGGCCGTAGCGGTAAAAAAGGACTGACGAGCAGGCGGGATCACCGGAAGAGATCAAGAGGAATGCAACAAACGATCCGGGTCTCGAGAAATTCACCTGGATAGTAAATCAGATCGAGGGGTTCTGAAAGCTCGGCGATGTTCAACACCGCGGTCGACGTAGGGATACGGTGGGAGCGGCATCCAAAAAGCGGAGCGAACCAGCACACGTGGGGACTGAAGAAAAAAGTTTAACGTGAATAATATAAACGGCAAGAAACCAGAAAAAAAAAAGGACTAATGGCGACTTGCCAATGTCAATAATAAAAGGAAGGGACGAAGATGACATATCAAACTAGAAGGAAAAGAAATGCGCGGCACACGCTCAGACCGTGGCGAAGTCAATGAACAGTCACAAATCCGGGGAAGGCCGTGAATGAAATAAATGGTGCCATGCCAAAATCCGCCCACCGTCAGTAGGCGGGGGACGGAGCTTCAGAAGAATGGTGATAGTCAAGCAGCGACGTATAAAGAAAGCATCCCAAGAGAGGTCCTAGGGATCGCCTACGGAAGCCCATCGACATCTGAGAACGACGGCCGAAGACCAAGCACGGCACACGGGGGATGATAACAAAATATGGAGGAAGAATAACACATTCGCGTGAACACGGCTCTACCCTGAACTCGACAAAACAAATAACAACAAGGATTCGCGAGAACCTATTCATGCACAGACTCCACGAGGATAATCCAATCATAGAATTCAACATACCCACACAATGTGACCCAAGAAATCCCACTGCAGATAAGAGAAAAGAAAAACGACTACGACCTCGCCAGAGGGAAGCGAACTGGTCAGAACCCAAACAGTGGAAGAGCTCAAGAACGTCACAGAACGGGAAGAGACGATTGGGGCCGCTCAAAACTCCTAGGATTTAGCCTACCCGAATACATAAAATCGAACACTTCAGCAGAAAAGTATTATGCGGCAAACATAAATTCGATTGCAGAAAGAGCAGGAAGAGGTAGACACAACGCAAAAAGCATGACGAAATACCACCGCGACATCAAAAAGAAGAAAAAACCAGTGCCCAAGCCTCACGATCTTTAAGTAATAAAAAGACGAACGCAGAATATCCTAGCATCAACACTGTTTTTGAATACGTGCAGGAAAAATGAAGGAGGGTGCATGCGCAAAAGCTGTGGAGCACCAGTTGCACCAATCTTCCCCTTGGAGGGTTTGTGTGACATCGTCTTGAGGAATACGTATACAACGGTTTGGGGGGGGTAGGAAGCTAAGCCACGGGAACCGGCCACAAACTATGCAGAAAAAAAACGGAAAGAACCAATAGCCGGAAAAAGTCCTAACCTGAAAGCCTCCTCCGGCGCGGGGTGGGTAGCACGATCGAAGCCACAAGTTAAAAACACACACTGTGTGAGAGAAAAGAGACAGCAACCCCCTCCATAGCTGCTGACTAAAACTGGCCACTGGAGGGGGGTTCCAAAAACATCTCTCAGAAGGAAGGGGAGAAAGATAAACTATGAGGGGTCTCACCCGCAGAAATCAACAATCATCGAATGAACTGGAGAAGTTTCGGGAAGATGACATGTGGAAGGTTTTTGGACGCTTAGGGGTATCGACCCCAAAATCTAAAAAGAAAAAAAAGTATGGGTCAACATGTACCGTGGAGACAGGAAGTGTCGTATGAAAGACAGGACTGAGGCGGGAAAAAAAATCTCACTTTGGGCATGAGTCTCTGGCGCCCAAAAGACCCAGGACTGTATCATCCAAAAGACAATACTCAATCTCAACCCGGGAATACAGGCAACGCGCAGGGACCTCAAATGCTACACAGGTGAGAAAACGACGCCGGGGCCTATAAACGAGCTAAAAACATGAAAGGGGAGAGAAGGCTCGTTAATAGGCAAAGATACTTACCGACTTGGTAAACATTTCCCATAATTTTGGGGAACACTGAAGCGGGGTTGGGGACAGTGCAAAGGCGGCTACGAAAAGACAGGGGCTGACAGGGTTAAGCATCGCATGTCCCCCACGCGTTAGGAGGTCGTCGATTGATGCTGATGCAAAGCGGGCCCAAAAAAATCCGAACGCTTCAGTCAAAAAGGAGGAAATTCAGAGTTGAGGAGACGGTATTTCACTGTCGCACAGGATTCTGACGTATGGGAGGGAGATGAACCCAAATTAGATTACAAACGCGTACATCTAAGTAGCAAAGTGGGGAGGGGAAGGCTTTTAATCGCGCAGGGTGACCGAGAAGAGGAGAACCCTGCAAGAGGGTGGCGGATCGCGGTCCGGAGCGAGAGACGGGGAGAGACGAGAACGCTCGCCGCGACGATCTTTACGGACGGGCCGCGAAGGAGGAGGCCGCGCCGTCGAGAAAGTTGCGTAAAGCGTTACACTGAGGGATTTGCCCTTCGGTAGAAGCGTGCAGCCACCACACGCCCGAGGAACACCGCCCAATAAGAAATTCGTGGCGGTGGAAAAACACGTCGTGGCAGAAATCCCCACCATGGTCTCCGCCGTAGCGATGAAAGAATTGTGTTGAAAACAGGCATTGAGGATGCACCGATGTGCCGTCCTCCGTTATTGAAAATCAAAGGCAGTCGATTTTGTTCGCCCTCTGACAGGGATAGATGAAAACTTGGCGCGAAAAATACACTGGCCAAAGTGCGTCCAGCAAACAACCACCCCAGCGACCAGGGATAAGAGGTCGGCAAATCGCGATCAGGGCAATTTAAGGATCGTAGGCAAACTGTTCAACCGACAAAAACCGGGAAGATCGACGACGGTGGTCAATAGACCACAAATTGTACTCAGAAGAGAAGCAGCGTTCAGGAAAGACTCAAATTTTTCCTAGGGGCGCTAAAACGTTCGCACGTGAACGAGCATACATGAAGACTCGGGTTCAAGCCAAGACGCCAGCACCGAGGCGGTGACGAGACAGCCAGCACGGAAGGGCTACCCTCCAGCCAACAACCTGACTAATGGAAAGTTCTAGAAGGGCACAAAATGGAACCTCTCGATGATCTGGTCGGTGGAGAAGCGGACACATATCCCAGGAGAAATAACATAATTAAGCCCGAAACGTTCCCAACAGTCGGAGGTCCCGGCAAACAGCGAGAAGACTTCCGGCGAAAAACACACAACGGGGGCAAGCGGGCGGAAAGTCAAGCGGAGTAGGACTTATAAAGAGGGCCTCGTCAGGTCGTCAACAAAGGGAAGACCACGTCGGTTGTCGATCCGCGATAAGACATGAAAAGGAAGAATATGGGGAGAAGATAAAGGAAGCCAAGTGATAGCGAGCCGCCGGGGATGAAATGTTGGCAATCACCATGCCGCCTTGGGCGATGATCAGAGTGAAGGGAGAGCTCGAAAGAGGGGAACGACTCAGCAGCGAAAAATAAAAAAAAAAACAGCAACCAAGAACAATAATAAAAACCCTCTTGGAACGCGACAAGAGAGGATGAAGGGAAGAGGTCTGAATCAAACAGGGGTCTGAAGGAGTAAGAAGAACGGGATACCCTGGACAAGTCAGCCTCTGGGTAGCCATAGCAAGAAAAAGGGTCACGCTCAGTACTAACGCACCGGAGTGGAAAGTCGCTTGCCCCAGACAGCCACGGGGTCGTGGTGGGTCTGGAAGGAAGGACAAGGAGAAATGCGATCGCGTGGACATCTAGCGCAGCTGTGCTCGAGAGGAAAGTCGATAATGGACGCACGAGAGGTGCAAGGGAGTACGACACGCCGAAGACGAGGCGACGTCAGGCACAGAGCTGAACGCAAAAGATTACCCTCAAACCTTTGGGGGGCGCCGCTTAATGGTAAACGCTCCATCGATTTGCTCCCCCCGCCAAACCAGGGAGCGGGCAGCCACGATAAAAGTGCCAGAAAAGCGGCGCCCGAAAGGTGGCGACGCAAGATGGACGGATGCAAAGAGAGGAAAGAAACGCGAAAAGATCGCGGGGCGTGCTGCATCGCAGAACTTCTTCGCGCTGGTGGCATTCTGACCGGGAAATGGCGCAGAAGGGAGATTGGCTACGTCAGGGGAGGTGGGGAACTAACAGACGGAAAAAAAGGGGGGCGCTCTCAACCGAACGGCACAACGAAAAACCACCCGCTCGCGCCAATCTCATTCATAGGACCGGCAATCCACGCACGGCAAGAGAAGGGGGTGCTGTCATCAGAAGATCGTTCAAGTCGGCACGCGAGTAGTCACCAATGGAAGGAGGATCACCTCATAGCAACTCGGGGAAGTCTTTCAATCAATGGGCGCTCTTGAACCGATCGGATGAGAACCACTCAGATCTAAGGATCAGATAGGAGTGGACCGCCGCGACAGCGGAGGCCTATCTCAACGCGGTCTTACTTGAGGCAGCTGTCCGCCAATTCCGAAGGGGAAGGAGAAAGCCGAGAAGCGGGCCCTATAGCGACAGCGGAGTTCGAACCGAAGACTGCCACCTATTATTGACGTGATGGCAATCATTCAACGACACCGACTCAGGTCACAAAAGAAGAAGAGCAAAACACAAAAACGAAGATGGGAAAAGCGACGAGATGACCTGGCTGACGCCTAAGCAAGATGGCATCATAGGGGAAGAGAAAGAAGAGGGGGCGAGAGATGCGCTGCGCTTTCTGTTTTTCCGCGAGTGAATGGGCAAGAAGGCCTGAAGAAAAAGCGGGGAGAGGGGCAGCCCTACGCTTGCCCATCGGTCCAAGTCGCAAAATGAAGGCGGGGAACGTAAACCATCCGGAACTGGGCAAATAATATCGGCCAACCTGAGAGGGGACTCGCAGGCCTAACAGTGGCACCTGGCGTGTAGAGAGAGAAGACGTGCGCGTTAGGAAACCATACCTCGTCGTGCCTTTTTTCAACCAACCTTGACCCCAAATTCAGAAATGCGCACTTGCGGCGCCCGTCCGAAGGGAAAGGACGCGGGGGGGGTATGACCTGGGGGAACAAGTTCGACGGTTGAAGAGCGCAACCGGGCTATAAAATCGGGAGAAGGAAAAGGACAGCGACGAAGGACGGAGCGCCAGGGAAAAGAATGACCAATAAATCAGCGGAAGGACCCTCGAATCTTTAGCTTCGAAGGTCTATCACATCCACTACTGACGGAGGCTGTCCGACTTCTCTAATACGCCTAGAATAGGATGGTCCCGACAAAAAAAAGTTTGTCCGCGAAGGACTCGAAAAGAGCCGGGAGGCCCATTAGGGTCGGTACGGCAGAATGTACAACAGAGACATTCGTCGCAAAAACGATCAGGCAATACGCCGTATGCCAGTCGAGTCGAAAAGGCCGAAAGAGCGTTTCGGAAAACTTAGGCCCGCAAAGGTCAAGACGAATCGGAGAAGCGCCTCCTCTCATATGCGAAGAGGTGCCACGCTCCTGCAAAGATCAAGAGCCGCGGCAGAAGACAATCGGAAAACCTGATAGGGGATCAAGCTGACCAACGCTGGCTGCCATCCCGGGGGAGGGGTCTATAGATGACCACGGGATCGAAGCGGGAACCAAATTGTGGTAGACGCGGACGGGTATCGGTGGTTGATGGAGGAAGGAGAAAATAAGCCAGCGTTCGTACGATACTAGAAAAGCGCTACCATAGTGACCAAACAATTCCTCTTTAAACAGGTTCTATGGTTTCATTATGGGGAGAAACCGGCTAGTTTGACGAGTCTTCATCAAAAAAGATCCAGCAAAAAAGGGAAACCTGGAAAATGAAATTACTGCAATCAAATGCCGTACAGCAATGCGGTGATGAACGAGAAAAAAAAGGGAAAAAATCGAAGGGGCTTTCCCTATCGGATGGTATCCGTCGTGAACCGAGTTCGGCTCGAAGTTGAGTGAAGACATGAGGAGACACAGGGGGGCTACGACAAAGAACCCTGCAGGGGGACATTCCGCTCGCATCCCGGAACGCTTACGCGTCTAGCACGAAGAAGGAAGATGGGGAAAGAACAGTGGTACGTGCCTAAAAGGGGAGGCTTGAACAGCGGACGACCGCAACCAAACTATCACGCAAGGAGAAGGGCGGGATAGCGCGATAAGGTTACGAGCGGGAGTTTCGAGGAGGGTGCCTTGTTCTGGACTTCTAATACCCCCCAGGGATACTGCCAAAGCGGGAGAGAAAACAAGAGAGTAACTCCAAGATCAGGGAACGCAGGACTATAGGAAAAGGGTAGGACTCTAATGATATTCTACGAATGGCTTGCAGGTCGACAAAAATAGAAGGGTCGTCGCAGGGGCAGGGACTCCTCCCAAAATGGACATCACACCAAAGGACGCCGTCATGTACGCAGTCAGTAAGCCCCTCATAGACTCGCCACCGCGGCGGAGCTCACGGAAATGTCAATTTCAGGACCAGAACGTTTGCCCAATACTGAGGGGAAAGATACAATGGGGAAGAGAAAAGAAACAACTATAAGGGGAACCCAGAATCAAATGCATATCGCCTAATGAACAGTGGGACGCACGGCGATACCCATGTCCTAGCCAACGTTCCCAAAACAAAACATTTCGAAGGCTAGACTGAGGGAGAGGTGGTGGAAAAGAGGCGGAGAAACGTCACGTATTGAAAGACGCCATGGTAAATCACTTCAACTTAAGCGACCGAACGCGGCAAGGGACCCGCAAGCCCGAAAGCGGCTTTACAGTGGGAGAGTGCGAGAAAGACTTCGAAGCAAAAACTCTGGAAACCCCTGGACTCGTACCAACAAACGCGTATGACAGCACTGCAGGACGAGATGACAAAAGCGCCGATCAAGAAAGATAACAACCGACACAGCCAAGAAACAAGCGTTGTGAAAGGACCTGAAAAAAATGGGTAAAGATCCGCCATAAAATCGCCAGAAACCAGGGCGATGCTGGCGACCAGGACCAAAAACCTGCGGACATGACCACCAGAAAAGGGGGGACGTGTCTCGAGCGAGAAATGAGGGCTTGGCCGACTGGAAGCATCAAGCATACTAGAAAGCATCAACCCGGAAGACCAGAATATCGAAGAAAAAATGGGAACGAAAGAGGGGAACTCCGCAGCTGACCGCAATAGCCCGCGCAAAAAAGAGGAAAACTATTGGCCCAAGAGAAGATTTAGATCGGACTACATACAGAGATTAGTCAGCAGTCATGTTTCCTCGTGAGGGAAAGGGGGAAGGAACGAAAGGGTGAAGGCCGTTGTGCACACTGATGAGACGGGTGCATAATAAAAAAAAAAACAACTACGATTAGTAACGGAGCAGTAGTGGAAACCTCTATTTATGCGAAAGAAAGAGAAAGGACAGCAAACACCAAGAACGGATCGAGTAACGAACCAATGAGTCCACAAAATCGTGACAACTAGGGGACGGAGAATTTTGGGAGAAACGAGAAGCCCAAGTAATGCCGTACAGACCATTAACGAAAAAGACAACATTCAGGCATCTACGTACGGAAATAGGAGGCCATATCACCAGACCGATTGAAAATGACGAATATGCCTACCGATGCCACGGGAAAATCGCGGCGACGCGGCAGAAAGGGATACGGAACGTATAAGTTCACATTAGGAAGTGTGCAGTACCTGAAGGGGGGGGCGTCGAGCGTTCTCCAAACGGGCCCTCCATGGAGAAATAGACGGCGAGGACCTTCCTCTGAACTCGCGAGTTCGTACTTCCCAAGAAGGGCCATGTACCACCCCTCCGACTATTCAAACACCGACCAACAAAAGCAAGTCCAAAATATGGCTTCACAGAAACCCGACAATGGCGAAATGACACAATCTAGTGGTAAAAGGAAGGGAGACTAGAAATGGAAAAAGGGTTTATTGAATGTGCGCGGCGCAATGCGTTCAGCTACGCAGAAAAAACGGGGGAAAATACTTATCAACCCATGTCTGGGTGCTGTCCTGGTCCAGAAAAAATGAGATGAGGGAGTAGAGACCTAGATGACGGCCCACTCCCCCTTCAAGAAGAGTAGAAAAGGTGAAATGGAAAGGATTGAGGCACGGGGGTGGGGATGCAGGTCGAAGGCAACGCCGGGAATTGTATGGGAGAAAGTTATCAGGGGGAGCTTGGTCAAGTCGTTCTGTTTGAGTTAAGCTTGAAAGAAGGTATGCCACGAGAGATGGACCTGCAGCTGTGGAATCGGACTCGTGCCTTTATAGCAAGGGGGAGCACGCATTCAAAATTGGACTCGAACGAAGCAATTCTGTAGAAAAGATCACGGAGCGCGGAGGGAACTCTACAGGGAAGGGTCATAAGAAAGTAACCATTGCGTTAGGAAGGCCTGACTAGAGCGGAACCTTCGCCGATCACCCAAGCGACCTAGAAGACGCCCTACGAAAAATCGGTTGACAGGGAACGTCCTGTCAGAACCAGGGGTACGCGTGGGGCCCCACGGCTTCTCGGGGGCTGGAGCCTGCCGGGCAGGGAAGTGTCAACTAAAGAATTAACAAGTCCGATATTGAGCGCCAGCCGGCCAAGGGGGGCAAAAAATTAGGACAGGAGGTGCCAGCGCATACCTTTCCGTCGCGGTGGCTGCGAGGGAAGCGTAGTCGAAATTAAGGAGACGAAGCTCGATCAGCCGTAGTATGACTCTTACGGGGCGGGCCGAACCACACAGCCGGACACGGCGACGAAACGGTGGCCACAGAAATTGGTACCATAGTCAAGCGACAGCTTGCATCAGTCGACAAAATTTATATTCGGAGACCTTGGCCCCATCGCGCTAAGATGATGCATAGAACTTGGAGAAGGCTAGTTTTAATACAGTGAAAACTAAATCAGGATGAGGAAGGGGAAGAATCAAAGCACCTACATCAAAACCCATTACGGAATTCGAGCATGGAACAGACGAGAAGGCGACAAGATGAAAGCTGTATCGATGATCGAGCGAGTCTTGCGCTCGGCCGATCTAAAGACGAACGTACCTTTGCCAACAAAAACTAACAAAAAAAAAAAAAAAGAAATCAGAACAAGAAAAAAATCAAAAACAAAAAACCAGAAAAAAAAAAACCAACCAGAATAAAAAAAAGAAAAAAAAGGGAAAAAACCACAAAAACCCACATACAACAGAACACACGCTAAAAGAAACAACCCGCGATCCACAACCACAGACCGAAACCCCTCAACCCAACCCACAGACTAGACGGGGAAAACGCCGTCCAAAGATCTCATGAAAGATAAGCAAAGAGCCCGAAGCCACCCTCCATAAAACGTCTCTACACTGAGGCTCGCGGGCGAAACTGGAAACGCAGAGAAACGCGAAAGGTGCGGGCGCCACACACAACGACGCTGCAAAACGAAACGGGACAACAGCGGCTAACACCCACCGGCAAAAACAAAGCCCACCAAGAATCACACCACCGAAAATATCCAAAACTACGAGGAGAAAGAGGTAGAGCAGACAGAGCCAACCACCGCTCTCCCGCCCAACAATGTCCCGAAAATCAACGTCATGCAACAGCATGGGAGTCAGAACAGAATAACAAACGACGGACGCCGTAGGCCGAGGCTTACTCCGTGAAACAACTGGTCAAGAGGCCAGGCACCCAAGAAACGGCCGTCATAAACCACACGGGCCTTCTCACCCGAAAATTTACAAAGCAAGAAGAAGAAAAAAGAACTGCCACCCCAAATAACCAAGCCACCTAAAAGAAAAAAAAAAAACCTCAGAGGACTTGATACGTTCAAGACGATAGCGATTATTCTACCAACTCTTATTCTCATTATGGAGGGAAATTTGCCCGATGTAGACTTTTCACTCACTCGAGTGGCAAAACAGACTGTCCGAGCCTATAAGGGAAAGGATACCAGTAACATGCAGGCTTTTCGTTCCACTCCCCAGCATACATGGACGCCACGCCTCCGATGGAGGCCGGGTTCCAACTGGCCCAGGGCGCGACCAGTGGCGCTGTGAAACTCAGACCCGCAATCAGGCAACCGTCGAAACCCAATAATAACAAACGATAGTGAACACGAGGTAGGTGAGTAAACTCTAAGGCGGATGGGGACAGCGGCCCTTCAAGACAAAAGCCCCGGTTAAAGCGACAGGAGAAAGATCAGCAACGACCGTCCGAAGTCGAGACACCATCTTTGTGGCCTCACTAGCCGCACCAAGGGAACGCTAGTCGACCACGAAAATGAGGGACCAATCGCTTCAAAAACCCCTGCGGGGGCCGACGGTTCGGGTCTCGCAAGGGAGAATTGTGATGATTTGCCGCTACAAATAGGCGAGAAGACCGCGGAAACGGACATCGAGTGCGTGAGCAAGACGCGAACGAAAAAAGCGTAAAATTCGAACAAAAACGAAAGAGTCTATTAAGCCACTCAAATGTAGAGAATCTACTTCAGCTCAATTTCTAGCCTCGTCAAGCAAGGCCAATAGGCAGACCGCGGTCGGTCAATCCCTCTCGATATCAAAAACAATTGAGCACCTCCATCCACTCGTTAAAGAAAGCGCCCAGCAAGTCGCGTTATTATACCGCAAGATACGAACCCTAAGAATGGAAAGTCAGTACATAAGGTCACGCCCCGGCTTTTTGGGTAGAGCGGCAACAAGGAACACAAAAAATCAGCAAGAAAGGCACCCCGGGGGAAATATTCACCTAGAAGAAACCAAAAACACCTGCCGCCATCATTCCCGACCGCCTCCGCACGGCAGAGGAGAAATGGTGAATGGTCATCAGAGAGAGGTCCAAGTCGGACCCGAGAGGATGGAACAACGAAATTAACTTACGAGAAAACAAGAGACCAAAACTCAGCGATAGATCCAGGCAAATGGGGCGAGAACAATGTCATCACGCAGGTGGAGGGAAGAACTACGCCAAGGAGGCAGATAGGGCTTGGAGACAGGGCCGGGACAAGCGTCAATCTCAACCGGGGGTGGCGGAAATTAGCGCAGCCCGAAATACGGTAGGCAAGAACGTCAAGGAACACAAGCGATTTCGACCGACAGAAGCTTGCATCCGTCATTAGTGCGTAGCATAATGATGCCGAGAAACCGGGAAAAATGTCACAAAAAGATAAGAGAGACACAAAAAAAAGCAGGAAGAGAGAGGGAGGGGGGGGAAAGGGAACGGGATGATGCTACCCGTATCATAATTTCCATCCGAGGGCGGAGCTCGGAGGCCGCTGCGCGAGGCTTCTATGCTCCAGAAGGAGAGACGGCTAGAGTGAACGCCCAAGATAGGATCCCTCGGGGGCTTGCTCCGCGGACCAACTCGCTCAAAACTTACGTTCGAACCACCATCTAAGCACAATAGAGAAAAAAACCATTGCTACTGTCGGGGGAAATCGCGGCCGAACTGAACGAGACATGTTCCCTAAATATCGGGACGCCACTGCGTGAAGGAAGGCAAAAGGAATACAGACAAAAAGGGACTTATATTGCTAAACGGTGCAGAATTGAGAGTAACGAACTAGGAAGCAAAGGGTGGGTCTGGGTCCGGAGATCGGGAAAACGGCAACCTTCCATCTAAAGACGTTCGTCTTCAAAAAAGCAGAGACCGTCAGACAGAAAGCCGGCGCAGCAATGTCCAAGGAAAGGCGAGAAGTGCAAGAGAAGGGAATTTCAGTAGAATACAAACCCTCAAAAAAGAGCGAGAAAGAACGACTCCGCATTCATGACCGGGCGACCGGCTTTTTCGGAAGAAAAAAATGACATGTATGTGTCGCGCCAAGAAAAAGAGCGGGATTGACCGATACCATAACGGAAGGATGGCTTGGGCAAAATCCGGAACGCGCCATGCCAACGAAAAGGACGACAACAGGGAATAGACAGACCAATAGTTCCGCCGACTCGAAATCCGTTTCTGCAGGCGTCTCTAGGAAGCCTAGAGGACCCGCTGCGACTGGGGACATCCGCGCATAGCTCGCCAAGCGATCGAACAGTCACATAATCCGTACAAATAAGGGCACAAGACACTCATCCCGAAGAGGGGGGATCACAGCAAGCATGGGACCATCATCATACCGGGGAAAGTAAGATACCGGCCAAACCTAGCCGGCCAATCGGACTAGGCACAACCAGTGAGGAAGGCGACCAAGTCCTGACTGGGAAGATACCGTAAGCTTAACGAGCAGGTTTAATTATACAATGCAATAAGGAAACAAAGAGAACGTCCGCATATTTTGACAGATAAACAAAAAGAAAGAGGGCACTATCCGTATATTCTGTCTGGTCATCAGCCCAGTACAGGAGAATTGCGAGCTCGACGACACGGAATCACCTGCACAAGACGGGACCGGACAAGCGTGAAAAGAAGGTGGCAGCGAGCATCCAGTGGCATCATTCGGAAAGGGTCGATAACCCACAGGGAAGGCATCGCATGGGCCACCACACGGATCGTACTGGAGGTTCACAGAAGCGGGGAGGGGAAAATAAGCGACAACAGAGCGAAAGTAACCGCATCTCAATGATGCCCGTGTGAGTCGGCCGGAAAATAGAAGCTTAGGCCCCGGACAAGCCGGAGGGGAGACCTGTGAGGGGGGAATGCAAAACTCCGGCCCGCGACCAAAACCGATATACCAGCGAGAAAAGGGCAGGTGGCGCGTCGGGTGCCCGACGTCACTATGGAGGAGATGAGCAGGAACCACCCCGTGCTGCAGCGTCGCGCCATCAAGTCGACCAATTCGTGAAGAAGGGGAGCAATGCCTAATAGACAATGGGGGAGACAGGGAAGGAAAGAGTACATAAAGAGCCTACGGGTTTCAGGGAGAAAAGTCGAAGTTCGTCTTGTCAAGTCATCCCCACCAGGTCCGCAGACCTATCAAAGCCTTATCGAACGTTTCCCACCGCCGAATATACTGGGCTATAGGCGCTCATTCCACCAAACCCAGGGTCTGTAGTTGTGTCAAATTTCGCCCGAAGTGCGCGGGCAGAATCAAGGAAAGAGGCCGTCAACTACAGTGATGAACGGCACCGAAAGGCGGACCAGAACTGCAGATCTCAACCACTTTCGGGGGGGACGGCGAGAAGAACATTGGTCTGCCCAGAAGGTACTCAACGGAGGTTAAAAGAGGGCGCTGGTGGGCTGCTATAATAATCAGCGAGAGCTACTCAAATGGTAACGTTTTCGGAGAAAAACTCAACTTCATGGACTCAACGGAAAGCGCCAGGAGTGTTTTTCGATTTGCGCGAAACCTCTAAGAAGACAGGGACACATGTAGAATGTCACCCGCCGAAGATTCGCGATAAAACCGAAGAACTCTGGTCAGTCAAAGACAGAACTTCCCGTTCGACACAAGATCAAGCGTTTGCATCGAAATGGGTACAACATACATACAGACGAACCGACTGAGGACGAGACCACACCGGTAACTCGTTTTAAGAGGCTACGTTGAGACTCGAACCGGGCTTTGGCCCCTGCGCAACGAACCGAACAAACGTTTCTGGAACCCTAGATCTCTTAAGACATGGGCGCAAAGGGACCCTGCCGCAGCGGAAGAGCGACAGAAAAAGCTGAAAAATTTGGTTGCCATAGAAGATTGGGGTACAAATTGGGAAGGGTAAACATGTGCAGGCGGAAGGAGGGTCCGTACGGGTTCACAATGGAAGACGGGCACGCCTAAAGGGATGTTTTGAACATCGTGAAAAGGGAGGATGTTCGTATTGTTGAGAGCTAAAAAAAGTATACAGGCCACATCAGAAGTAAAGTAATCGGCCGGAACAAGCTCGAAGCACCGACAGCGCTGGTAGAACAGAAAGCAAGGGCAGGAAAAGAATTAAATAAAAAAATCGATAAAAAGTAATTCCGCCGAGGACTCAATAAAGGCCAGATCGAAAAGAAAACAACGGAAACTAAGAGAAGATGACTGGTCCCTGGCGCACGAACGCGCGGAAGAAGAGAGCCGAGGGTGTGCTTACCTTCGAAAAGTAGCAGCACTGGGGGATTCGCTTCGTTGGGCCCAAAATGCAGCGGCCCGCGCGGCGACTGTGAAACGGAGGTGGGGTCGTGACCTAACCATGTGAGAAGGAATTTGGCTTCGTCGTCCAAAAAGCAAAGGCCTGGTCTACCAGAGACCTACTCAAGTGGCAAACAAGACCGGGAAGAAAGTCACGGCCTTCCCAAGTGCCGGCAACCAGGGAACATGAAGAGGAACGGACCCTACATCACTCGGTTATTTAGTCGAAATCTTCGACATGTTCAAGGGAGGTTGCCCGGAGGGATTTGACGGTCAGCTGCGGAGTTGCCTCAAACAGTATCGCCTGGAGAGGAGGCCCCCATTGATTGAGGTCAACTAGCAACTGGAGCGCAAGCTGCCAGACAAGTAGGTAGGAGGAAGCTCGACCAAAGAGCCTGGCTGGAACGCGTTGGAACTCTTTGGTGGACAAACAAGGGGACCGTTCAGTGAATGAATGAAAAAAGGCGCACAAAAATTGTATGATCGATAGTGGGTGGTTGGGGAAAGGGCTGCATTGAAGAGCGCCGTTGACCGAGAGGGCCTTGTAGGGAAAATCGCGAAGGGCGGTACAAAGAAGATCATCTCTCGAAAGGCTGGTCGACAAAACGTGGACGGCAGGGATCAGACCGGCCAGGAGTGCAAGGGTACAATGAGAAAAAAAAAAGAACCTTCAGGGGATTCACTGGATTCGCGCGCTGAAACACCGCCCAGACCTGGATACGGAATAAGCCGAACATCTTGAAAGTGAAAGAGACCGAGGACATACATGGTCAGATCCAGGGACAAACGGTTAGGCTCAGTGGGAAGGCAATGCCCGTACAGAGTACGCGATGACCCGGTCCTAAAGTCTATTTCTCAGAATTCACTAACGGCGGGGTCAAAACGAGTAACTTGACCAGAAGCAAGAACGCACCTCCCTTTGCCGCTCCTCGGGAGAAGACCCGGAAATCTGATTAGTCGAAAACGCACTATCTAGACTTCATTCAGGTGGAGGAGAAGAATGCAAAAGCAAAACCACGGAAATCGGACGAAAAAGTGGCGCGTGCCACGAGATATGTCTAAATATCTCCACGAAAATGTGGGGGACTATCGAGCACTGGACCTTTCGCATTCCGAAAGGTTGAATCAAGATCTCGGGAATCAATGCCGAAATCCGATGAACCGTCACACAAACGCACGGCCAGCCAAGAAAAACAAATCAGCGGGAAGAAGCGGGGCTTCGAGAGGGGAACGAAAAAAATACGGAGCCGGATGAAGTCGGGGCGAGGCGTAGTGGGGAAGGCGGACAGAGGAGAACCGAGGAATCTGAAATGTACATGAGGGCCCGACAACTTTCAACGCCCCCGTCTGCGGGAAATCACAGAAGGATAGCAGGTTCCGGGCGAAAAAAAAGAAATTTAACCTGTCCCTAGGGGGAAGCAGGTCGCCGAGGTAGGGATCAAGGCGAAACAGGACTCCATCCGGTGAACGCAACTTAAATATCCCGAATGGGAACGGCGAAGAGAGCTTTGGTTCTCGGAGAAAAAAACAATAGACAACCATCAGGGATATACGCATGAAAACTGGGCCGTAGTTCGGGACCATGTTGAGACTTGGGAGATGTTGACAGGTTGCGAAGCTCTAAGAAGTACTCAGACCAGCAATAGGTGGCACAGAAGACATTGGATGATTGAACGCGAAACTTGTGCGTAATTCACAACCGAAACCGCCTGGTAAACCCCGGATAAAACAACGCAAGCAGGGCAGGTCGACTTACAGAAAAACATACTATGTAGGCAACATGGATCTCACGCTAGTCGCCCATACACCCGCTGGACCCATCGACACAGAGGGAGCTTGACACGGCTACTGGGGTGCGGCTGACTTGAAGACTAGAAATGAGGGAAATCACGGGAGGGGGAAGACCGTTGGCCCAATAGTAGAGCTGCGACGAAGAGGGAGCTAAGCGACGCGAGAAAAGCGGCTCAACTCTGCGCAGGTAACCTCGGAAAGGAATCGGGGAGATGCTAACCGGTGCGCGTTCGTGGCATGGTTATTCTCAAGAAAACGGTCATTGTTCCACAAGGAGCACGACATCGTCCCAAAAAATGATGGTACAATCGCGATAGTCGGGACCTGGCCAAATTGGTCAGGGCGGCACGACGCAGAATTCAAAAGACATGACACCCATTTGAAATTATTTTACGGCAGAAACGAGGGTGAGAAAGACCGCATGACAAGAAACACGGGGCGCGTGTGTCAATACGCGCTGTCAGCGCCGGGAGGACGGGCTTATATGTGAGAGGGTGCGAAGGCTTTTCGCTACGCGACGAAAATTACAACCGAAATGACGCGCACGGGGGAAAAAAGACCACACGAGATCATGCCATCCACCGACCGTCCGAAGACAACGCAGACTAAATGAGAACGGGAGGCAAGAATATCGAGTTCATAGCCCGCAATAATCGAGGTAGGGCCACGAGGCGGATATGACTCAAAACTCAATCCCATAAAGAAGAACTCGGCGGACAAAAAAGTCAGCATGGGTCTATGTTGCTCCGGTGACATCGCATCGGGGAAACTCGAAGACATGGAGCAAGTATCTGAACGACGAGCAAAGTTGATGAAAGAGGCGCGCCATAAAAGAACAAAATACGGAGATTCAAGGAAAGAAGGCGCGACAGGGATCTTAGATCGCACGCACGCTCCTAAAGGACAAGATATTGCGAGGTTGCAAAGTGCAGAAGCGGGGTGTTCGTAACAAGTCATCTCTACAACTATGATATAGGAAAGAGATTCGTGAACCGGCCGGAGAGAAGAATGATCCCAAGAAAGGAAATAATACGATGGCAGCTCTTCGGACATCGTAATAACGCTCTGAGAGCCTGTCGGGGGGTTGATGAATCCTCTTCAGTCAGGGAGGATCAGCGTAAAGTTAAGAGATGCCCTCGGCTTGCACTATCTTCCAAACCTCGCTCCCTGCCGTAGCTCGAGCGAGGACTCAAAGCACAGGATCGAGAAAGGAATTCGCCACCAAATGATGCCAGTAGATCGAGGGTGGGAAAAACGTCGCGAAAGGGAAACGTTTGCTCCAAAGATATCGCCTATTGGAAAGTCAACATACACTGCACACAACAGCCACCCCTTCACAGAATTTGGGCTTTTGAGATGAAAAGGACGCGAGAGTGTTATCGGTTTGCACAGCGCAACAGTGGGGTGGTGCCGTCGCTTTCAGAAGCGCGGGGGAGGTCAGCGCGAAAGGCCTAGCACGTGGAATACTCAATCCTGCGCCATCCACGACGCCACAAGAGTCGAATCAAAGCGAGCACTTATACTGGCCCGAGCATCCCACAACGACGGCGTGGAGCGCCACGAGTTCCGACATATCCATGACGGGAGCCAGAATATTCTTGTCCGACTCAAAGAGCGATGGCGCAGCAATAATGTGGAAAAAGATTACCGGTCAGGGACTGGTGCAAAAACAGACCGCGGAGAAAGAAAAAAAAGCGCCATAAAAAAAGGCGCACAGGGGAGGATGAAGAGATGCCGAATGCGCAACGTTCGCTTTCTTCACCAACTTGCCGCCAGTACCGCAATGAAGCGCAAGAAGAAACTAAACACCGCAGGAAAAGCTCGATCCTTCCGACAATGAAAAAGTCGAGTTACGGCAGCAAAGAGGAAGAATTCAAGCAAGCTGCCCGAAGGTTAAAAAGCAGGGGAGAGAGGCGATGCTACCCCTGGCAGTGTGGGGAAACAAATGGGCGAAAAGGGAGAAGCCGGAAGGGTATCACTGTTTTGTAGACCTTTTACACCCAAACGAAGAAAATGCCATCCGTACCGCTAGGTCGCACACCATCCTCGCCTCCGGGGTTCGTCGTCATAGTCCGCAGAAGGCATCGATCGGTTGCATAATCCTTCGCACCTGACCGGGACAGAATTGGACTTACGGCCATCAGATGCGAAAGAATCAGAGGGTAGAAGAGACAATGCAAGTGAAATGGTCCGAAGGTTTCCCTATCGAAGATCGTCTAAGGCTAACCAAGAAAAATATACCATAGATCGGGGGACATCGATAAAAGGTCCTACGCAGCCGAAATGGGGTGTCCGCCGAATGCCAGTAGTACTTAACTCACCTCTACAAACCCAAAAGAACTAGGAGACCGTTTAAACATAAGGGAGGTCTGGCGAGTGCTCGCGACCGACTCTCCGCAGAGAAAGATCAGGCGACAAGACAACGGTGGAGTATCAGAGGGGATGCGCTGAATCGACGCTCAGCAAGAGATGGGAGGTCCAGACTGCGGGAGGGCGCAAAGACACAACACAAGGTAGCTGCAAGGCGTAAAAAAAGACGTTCATGCCACGATCAAGCTAAAAAGGGGTTCAAAAGAGCGACTAGGACACAGGGAAATGCATTAGCGTATTGAACACAAAGACTAGCTCGAATTTCCAAAGGGCGACTTAGGTCGGAAAGTAGGGGGGGGGGGAGGGCTACCGCAAACCGTGAACGAACCCATAACAGGGCCTGAACGAAAGGGGAGCCGGAAAGAGCAAAAATATTACGCTAGAACAAATACAATAAGACAGGAGCTGCAATGGGGAAGAGGACAAGACCGCAGGCCAGACATAAAAAGCGGACATGGCCAAAGACACTTACTGTGATGGACGTAACAAGTTACACCTTCCGCGCAACTAGCAGCCAAATACTAAGCCGTGATCCCGCAACGGCACATGTCTCTGGACCAAGTGACCAACTAGTTTCTTCAAAGCGTCAGGACGCAGGTCGCGGGTTAATCGAACGGAAGAAGTCAATGCAACAACCCCTGGGCAAAAGAAAACTTGCAAAGAGAAACGACAGTCGCACGAAGTGGGCAAGCAGACATCGCCCAGGCACGATGTTTCTAACCAGGCGAAGATACAACCGAGACGCATTACCTGGTCTCAAGGCCACAGGAATCGCGAATCAGACAAATCTGCAGGGCCGCGAAGCGTGTCAGCGCGATAAAAACAGACAAG
>Ga0179591_1259358_pt1 | contig 29379 bp, 15 predicted proteins | sample CZOMad2_1_08_16f_FD_182891 | JGI IMG/M metagenome (GOLD analysis project Ga0179591, IMG submission 182891) | Vadose zone soil fungal communities from Angelo Coast Range Reserve, California, USA - CZOMad2_1_08_16fungal (PacBio error correction) | ecosystem: Environmental > Terrestrial > Soil >...
CTCGAATGCGGGAAAAAGGGATCGTGAGATGCTCTAACGGAGAACAGCGGCTTCACTCCTCCTTCGCCTCAAAGATACTCACAGCTCTGCAGCTCGGTCAGCACGGACTTGGTCAAAAGGCTTCGCGTCAACATCCCCAGAATCACAAAAGGAACCCGACGACGGAGTACAGCAGAGTATCGGCTCATTGACAGAAGCGGAGCACGGAAGCCTTCGCCCCCTGTCTAGGAAAGATCACGAAAGGGGGATACACTTCCAGGGTCGAAAGCCCGGCTCCTATATCATAAAAACAAGGTGCAGGTGAAAACAGGGGGAAAAAAAAAAAATTAAAAAAAAATTTGATAGATCAGAAAGGACAGGAGATGAATAAGGAAACGGAAAGCGGGAAAACGCGCTACGTCATGGGGACGTCAAATCAAGAGATCTGAACACGGAACGATTCCGAGCATCGGGGTATTAGAATCTATCCTAAAAAGAGGCCGTGCAGAGTGAGGGGGTCACACAGGCAGGCACAGATTGGCTTCTCCTCACTCGGTGGGAGAAAGGGAATACCGTAACGATGGAAAGGGGCTCCCTATCGGGCGTAGCTAGACGGAAAAGACATCAGAAGGCAACTGAGTCTCGCTAGGAAACGTTTAGCCCGAAAGGAGTTTGACACATGGCGAAGAGAAATCGTAAGGAATACCAGACATGGGAAGAAGAAAAGATACCAGGATCTAGAATCAGGCGAAACGAAAAATTCCTTCTCGGAAAGCTGGGAGGATCGCGACGGAAGCGGCTACTCGCCGCTGAAACAAAACTCGCACAAAGAGAGGAGTAATAAAGAACGATTCACGCCGGGTGCGACAGAGAAAGGGAAGGCGGACGCCTCTTTCAGCTGGCGACTAAGAAGATCACGCTCGGACAAGACGAAGAAAGTCAGAAGCTCTGAGGCCGGGAAGGAGTGATCATCATCGCAAAACCGAAACGACGTCTGAAGCTTCGAGGCCGCGGGAGGCGGGAGGTCTCGCAGTCTTCTCTCTCTCCGAGGGAGAAAAAGGAGAGAGAGGATCAAAGCGAGGGGAAGTCACCGCTCGTACCACGCCTAAAGCACAGCAGAGGAGGAATCTAGGTGATAATACCGGGACGCAAAATCAGAAGGTGGGTCAGAGGGGGGATGTTCAGCGAGACGCTTTTCTCATCGGAGAAACGAGAGTCGAATGAGCCGGCATAAAAGGGATATTTCTCGAGAAGACCAAAACCACAATTGTCGGACCTTCTTCAAAAGCAGCAGGGACTCCAACCTGACTTTCTCTCGGTCATCGAGCAGAAGATCCACAAAACCGACGAAGGCGAAGGCGTAAATTCTCCTAAAAGAGGATCACGAGATAGGTGAGGGGGCGACCTTGCACAAGCAGGGCGCTTCTCTTGATCCAATCGCGGGGGGCCTCTTTTGCGACGACGACGATTATGGAAGGACAGGCCGGAGCTAAGCGGTATCTAGGTCGAACGGCCAAGGACGGGAAGCCGAGTTTCGAGAGGACGGAGGGAGAGAAAGCGACTCGCTAAGACCGATCCAAGAGCCCATTCCTAGCTGGCAAAGGAATCATACTGACCCGGAAGGGTCAAAGGTACCATTTAGTCATGGGTCAGAAATTCTTCATGTAAGGACGCGAGAGAAAAAAATCTCACGCCAAGACTTCTACCTCAGTCGAGCAGATACAACGTATCCGATATATTAACGGAGCTAGGGGGAAGGTTAAGAGGGGATGAGGTCAACCAAAAAGATCAGAGGGAAGAGAGAGAAACAAAAGTAGGTCCCCTAACTGGAAAGTGAGGGATCCCTAGGGAATCCCATTAGAGGCAAAAAACTGGCTCTTCTGAGGGGCCGCAATGAGTCTTAGGGTGTAGTTGGAGGCGCGAGACTAGTCAACTGACGGAGAGATCGACCTTGAAGCAGACAGGGACGGCTGGGGGAAATTCTTCAGTAGGAAATGAAATTGTCCGTCGTCACATATAGAAATATAGAAAAGAGGCAATTCAGAGAGGGCATGGCACACTGAAAAAGGATAAAAGTGACAGTCTCATCAAGGCGATAGTACCTTCCGAGGATTGGGCAAGAGAAAAATTGTGAACACGTGGAGACGCAACTTGCGACTCCCCTACCTTCGCGGCGGTTAAACTGCCTCTCGCACGGAACGGGCTTCAACGCCTCGAGAAAGAAGAGTCGGGGAAGAAGGGCGGGCGGCTGCGTCTCTCACCGCGCGCCAGAAAAAAAGAGATTCCCCTGCTAGACGCCGAGCGCCATCGCTCAGAACCAAACAACGTAGAGGATAAGAGAGAAGGCGCAGAGGAGTCGACAGTATCACGTGAGAGATCGGGAGGCGAAACGACACGCTCCTCTGAGGGAACCGCGACCGAACGGGACAAGAAGGCTGGTCCCTTTCCTTGCTAAAAACCGGGAGACAAAGGTCTTTCAACCGACTAAGAAAAAGGTTGGGCAAAGGACGGTCGCGAAGGCTGAATCCAAGGTCAACAAGTCTGCGACGCCCAGTGGCGTGCAAGTGAGGAGCTCGCTGAAGAATAGGAGCATGGGGGGGGCATCCTTACCGGGGAAGTTTGAAGGGCCGATGATATCATGTTAAAAAAATCCTTTATGAGGAGTAATCTCGTGACCGAAACCATCCTTTATCCTGAAGAAGGGCCAGAAGAAAGGGGAGACCTCATCGGGACGGGTCTCTCTCGACGCGCGCAAAAATCTTATTCGAGCGTAATAACAGATGACACAACGCGATCAGATCGCCGTCCCGAGCGGAACGGAGAGCGGAGATTGATAAAAGGGGAGTTCAGCCTCGGAAATCTACTAAATGAAGAGCTCACGGGGGAAGGGGGAAGTAGTGGAGAAGGGCTGACACGGGGGGGACTTCCTCAAAAGGCAGATCCACAATACTAGCTTTCAGGATCGAGACTAACGCTGACTCTTCCTTGGAGGCTCCAAAAAGGGTGAGGGGGTGAGAAGAGGATGAATAGAATTACGCGAGACTGAGAACTCAGCAACGTTCGAAAAACGCAATGGGCTTTTCGTCGGGCGTCCTGTCGCCTTGTCGGCTAAGGGACTGGGTAGATGAGGAGGAACGCGAATGGTAGGAAGGAAATGAGCCGCGGGAGAATAGGACCAGTGTGTAGAGAAAAGACGGACGGAGAAGAAAAAAATGGCCGAAGGAAGACGATCCGCTCTACCGCCCAGGCAGTGGGGAAAAGAAGCTGCCACTGAGCGTGAGAACAGATGGTGCACCATCTCCGCGAGCGGAAAAAGAGAGCGCCGCTGCGAGGGAAGGGATCCAATCGAAGGGCGGATCTTGGGATCATCTGCTGCGCGAGAAGGGACGGCGGATTAGCCTCGGTTGACGTACTCCAGGTGAAGATAAAGAACAAGTCAGGTGGGGGGGGGTACAACGCTCTTAGAAGAATCGCGGAATGGCTCTTCCCTGGGAGGTCGGAAAACAGGAGGCCACTACGAGGGACAGGCAGAGCCGTATCCAGCAGGGCCGGCTCTCGAACGAGCTCAAAGCCTAGAATGATTCTCGGTTCTGGGTCGGCTGGCAGTCCTCTGCTCGGTACTCATAAAGAGTGACAGAGAGGGGACGAGGGGGGCCAACACCAGAGTGAGACATTTTTTGTACTAAGCTGAAAAGTGACTCGGCTCCCTCAAGAGATGTATAAATCGGACGCAGCGCCGGGCCGCGGATTACGCCGTCCTCCCGTAGAACATTCCCTTCCTAAACGAATGCCGGGGGTGCGTAGTAGGGGGAGGTGAAGAATCGGAGTCACTGATCTCGGAGTTGGCCTAAAGAACGGGCGGAACTTTAGGTCTCGACACGAGACGTCAGTTGGGGAGGCGAGCTGGGTCTGGAAGTCCGCTGAGCGACGAGGGCACCAGAACAAAACGTACGCTACGCGGGCGAAAACGATAATATGAGAGGAAATCTGTGGAGGCAGAGATAATTTTCGCGGACCGGGGGGCGAAAGCCGAAGGGCCGAGGCCAAGACAAGTATTCGTCATTGATCTAGAAGGCCTGTCTTACAGGTTCTTTCGACTTCCGGGTTGAGTAGCTAGAAGGAGTGGTAGTGTAGGCTGCCTGACCTAGAAAGGGACCTTCTTGGGCAGACCCTAGATCTCGAGCGCAAAAGTAGTGCGCTAGGAAGAAGCATGGGTATTATTAGGTCAAAAAGAAGAGAACTATGCGGTCAACGCAGGCGTGGTCGTTTACGAATGGTTCTCTGGTCCTCGGAAAATTTCCTTTTCTTAGGAGCCCAGCCTTATAGAGAAGAAAATGCGCAGCGTTTCACCGAAGGTGGAACGAATCCCTCCAGAAAGGCTCGGGTTTCAAGACCCCTTATGCGGTACCGCGGAACTCTTGGAAAAAGGATGTCAGTGAAAAGTCAGGCATGTAGAAAAAAAGAGTACACTGTCCTCTTTGACGAGGAACTCGAGATTAGAGATTAAGGAAACAGTGTGATACGTCCGCGAAAGGCTGAGGGAAAAGGGAAAGTGAGGACCTTCGTGGAAAAGGCCGGGAGACGTGGGAGACGGTCGAGCGAATGCGGTGCGCGTATCGTCGCTGAGGGCTCGTTCGGAGAGGGAAGACGGAGTGAATTCCTCAACGGGGAAGGGGGGATGGCGCTCGAAGTGGAAAAACTTTAATTGGACGGGCACTCAAACCCGAAGGTGGAGCAAAGGAGCAAAAGAGAAGAGAAGGGAAAGGGTGTTCGAGCCAGGTCTAGGAGCAATCAAGCCAATGAATCACCCGAGCGAGGAGAATTCTACGCTTGATCTAGGGCAGTTCACCGGCTCGGACAGATATTAGAGCGCCTTCTAGTGTCTATCCTATGCAACCTTTTTCCTAAAGATCTATGCAGTCAGTTTCAGTCACCTCTAGGTACGATAGGGACGCTCGAGAGCTAAGTTAAGTAGGAGCCGGAAGGCACCTCTCTGAAAGGATTATCTTCATAACATCGCTTCGGCAAAGAAAAAAAAATGACGAAAGGAGCCAAGAGGTGTCTAGCCATACAATCAGCAGGCCACTACCTGCCTCCCGTGGCAGCTCGGGTTCACTGGGTTCTCAAGGGGTCCGTGAGTGGCGAGTAGCAGGCCGCATGGGAGGCGGATAGCCGGATCGCTTGAGATGAGTGACCAACAGAAAGGGTGTGAGAGAAAAAGAAAATATGCTCACGCAGGAGAACTGCGATAAGCCTTCCACCGTAACTCGGAGAGGCTTGTCCTGAAGGACGTAGAAAAACGTCTCACACGGAGTCAGCTGCTGAAAAAGGAGAGAGGAGAAGGGGGCGGCGCGGCAAAATAGTATATTGGGAAGAAGTCATATTCGCATGACGTAGTTGAATTAGGAACAGGGCGAAGGTCCTGAAGGTGGTGGCGGGGAGAAGGAGGGCTTCTTATCCAGAAGGGACATCAGGAAGATACAAAAGCAGAGGTACCTGTTTGAGCAGGAAGAAGTCACTAAATCCGGCTAAAAATGCGAATCAGTTTCTCAAATAGAAGAGAAAGGCAGGACGGTCTTCTTTCGATGGAGCAAAGAGGCGGATGCAGGGACCTAAGGATCGAAAAAACTTCTACCAAGATGAAGTCGGGGCCGGAGAGGAAGGACTCATGGCTCGTCAGAGAGGAATACAATGCCTGAAGTTACGGAACGTCTCGTCATCCAAAGAGGGGGGGAGCCGACGAAGGACAAGTCCCCGCCGGAAGACTAAGAAGGGAAGAAAACGACATCTCCTTCCTCGCATACAGGGCGAAAGTCTGATCACGACTGGATAACCTTGCCGAGAGAAACGAGATCAAAAGGTGCGAATAAATCGAAAACTCATACTCGGGAGACGGAAAGAGGGAAGCTCTTGGAGCAAAGCGAAGCCAGATCAAAGGGAATATATGAAACACGAGACGAATCTCATCGCGGGGTACGCTAAAAAGGCGACAGGGGCGACTTGTGGTAAAACATTCGGCAACATCCGCCTAAAACAGAAAGTCCTCCTCGCGGGAGGGTAGCCTGGAAACATCACCTGGAGGTCTGGTCAAAACAGGCGCACTTGAAAAAAAGGCAGCGGAAAGGAGGATTAATCACGGGGAGAGCCTGCAACCTCAATATAGTCCCAGCAATTACTGGCGCCAGGATCGAGTTTACAAGCGAGAAGAACGCCGGCTCTGGTTCAACAGAGAATGAAAGAAACAGTGTTCCGCCGAACCTCGGAAGCTCACCAAGAGGAGCTAACTGAGAAAAGGGAAGGTCTCATCAAGCTGAGGCTTCTTACGTGCGGACTAACTCCGCTGAGGAGAAGCTTGCCAGAAAGGATTAGGAGCCGATTACTAGGGAATTCGCGCGGTGAGCGGGCTCCGAGCAGCCTGCCCCGTAAGAAGGGGAAAAAAACTTCTCACGAGACACCAAGGCGTCTATAAGAAAGGAGCAGATAGAAGGTCCTCCAGATATGGGGAAGAAAGCATATCTAATCTGAAACAAGAGTCATAGGCTTATCATAGAGAAAGGTCAAAAGATCGGCGGCGGCGTGTCTCCAGAGGAGTCGGCGAAGGGGGATGGGCTTTCACGAGCGACTCTAGCTTATTCCTGCGTACTCATCAAAAGTATATAGAGGACATCATGATAGCGTGATAGAACTACAAGCGAGAGAGATGCCCCGAACTTTTCTCAAGAATGCTAATGTAGAAGAGAGGACGCGAGGGAGGAAAGACGGGGGGGCATCACCTGCGGCGATAGAAAGTCAGAAGGAGTGGGCCCGAGTATTTCCTTTAGAGGGCTCAACAATAAAAACATGTAAAAGCTCTTCCTCGATAGGCTGAGATGAGCCAACCTTAGTCGCTATCATCGAAGACGAAACGGAGACTCAGAGGAGAAGGAGAAAATGACTAGGGGAAAGAAAAAATGGATCACGTACTGGATCTACCTCAAGCTCGAGGAGGACTGGGCTCGGGTGCTCCTGCGGTCGTGAGGGGGAAAGAGGTTCCCGTGGGGCCAGCGGAGGAAAACACCAGGTTGCTACGGCCGTAAGACTTCCAGCGATCCTGAGGGGGAAACTGAAAAAATAGGTCAGTCTAACGGCGTGTCCCAGGCAGAACAAGGTTGCCGAACCGCGAGGAGTAAGAACATGAAAAAGTGCGTAGCAAGGAGGAAGAGACAAAAAAATCCATTTCAAATGGAGAGACGAACTTGTCAGGGGAGGGGAGGTCTGCATCAATTCGACGAGAACACTGGCAGACAGAAAAGATAAGACGTGTTCCAAGGAAGGAAGATGCTGGGGGGAGGATGCCCGAAAGTTTCCCACACACCCGGATCCAACTCGTCTCAAAAGGACTAAAATACAGAGACGGCCCCGTAGATGCAATAGAGATGAACGGGCCTCGCCTATCGCCGAAAAAAAAATGATGTCAGGTGCGCAGTGTCGTGTGACTCAAGTACTAATCGAAGAAGGAGAGAGGAGTAGAGGAACTATTAGGCCGCAAAATAAGTCTACGAAAAGCAGAGAAAGGTATGGTCGGCGGGTCAAGATATATAGCACGCTTTGTGATCATAGGGCATTCAAACCTGAAAACCGACAGGGACCCTAGGCTCTCCAGACCTGAACGATAGAGGAAGAAGCACGCAGTTCAAAGGGATGGGAAGAGGACAGAAGCTGAGGACTCACGGGAGCGTACGCCCCACCTTCGAACCTCAAGGAAAAACGACACGGGCAAGAAGGGCGCCCACCAAACCCTGACAAGGGGGGGGGGGTCACAAGTTCGCTTCAGGGGGGAGACTTGAGGCAAGGTCGGCTGCGCTCTAAACGAGGCGAAACGAACTATCAAACCACTAGTCTCCATCTCGAAAAAAAAAAGCAGGAAAGCGCCTCGGCGATAGCTGGATCGAGGAGGGGAGCGCTCGGATCTCCTCAGCCGCAGCGCACGCCCGCCCGCGACGTCGACAAGAAAAACTGAAGGAGCTCTTTACTCCCTTGGCGGCGGTACCGCTACTGAAGAGGTGGGTCAAGGCGACGCGAAAGTTGGCGGAGCGCCTCGAGCAATTGCGAACTAAACGGGTCGACCGGTCTGCGCGGGGGCACAGACTTAACTCTGAATCGTTGATCTAGTGGCTATGTCTTCAAACCTGAAAAGATTGGTCAAGGGGGTGTCCGGAGAGATAACGGAAGGCAACAGCTTGATATACTAGAATCTCGTGACCGACGACCAGAAGTTCAGAATTACAGCCGGGCGGGGGTCACTCATCGAGGGGGAGGGGGGATTCGAGAACGAGTCGGCCAGTTCACGGGAGGAGGTAGCGTCAAAAAAGACTACGCCTTCCGCCGGCCTCGGAACGAAGGAGGAAGGCGTATCATGGTATCGCCTATGTGACTCGACCGAACGAATCAAGGGGGGCAGTCCGGGAGAAGCGGGAGAAATCACGGGGCACTTCCTAGGCGAAAACCTCAATCGCCCCGTTCAATGAAAGCGCGGACCTTCTCAGGCCAACTGGAGGAAGGTCTTGGTTCAAACTGAAAGGGAGCGCGTGTCAGCTAACGCTCCATGCACGGGGAAGGGAACGCCGGGGAATAGTGGTTTCGCGTCGCGGGGGATCCGGCCGTCGGGTCTCCTTCTTAACGAAAGGGAAGGAGCAGAGCCGCGATGGTCAATCGAAAGAGGGAGAAAATCTCGGCAGCGTAAGGGCTCGAAAAGGATAACATTAGCGAAAGGGAGGACTAGATCGCAAAGTTCGTAGAAGAGAAGGTCATAAGAACTACAAAATGTAGTATCTCCCCGCGCGCGGGAAAGTCTCAACTGGCCTGAGCCTGAGAGAGAAAGGTCTTACTTCATTCGGAGTCGCATAATCGTGAAACTTCAGTTGCCTGCAGAGGGAAAGAGAGAACGTGATTGTAGTACAAAGCTGAACGGATACTGGCCGAGGTCGGTCGTTTCAGCGGGGAGGTCTAATCCCCAGGAAGGACAAACGAGAAGGAAGGGTTCGCAGTGAGGGCGGTCTGAACGTCGCACCTAAGCGAAGAAGTCTTTCCATTTCGGTCGCTTAACAGCTTCCTGCTCGGGTCTTCAACACAGAGAGCCGAGTCCTAGATCCCGAAAAGCGGTAGCTTGTACGAGGACGGCCGAGCTCGAGGCGAATCGGGAAGTGTTCGTCAAAGAAAACTCTATCGCCGGTATAAAAAAAGCCGGGAGACCGGAGCGTGAACGCAAAGAGCCCTCGATGCAGGGAGGGGGAGGCGGGCCGGATCAAGATCCGGCTACACGAATCTCCTTTAGACCGGGGGAGCATCGTGGTGATCGAAGGGGAGGTCGTATGTCCGTCGCGCCATTTGCATAACTCGACCGTGGATAACGACGCAAGGGGAAACCGGCTAAAGAGAGTGACCCGGGGAGGAAAGTACGATTTGTACCAGGCGGGTGGGAAAATCCGCGAGTATCCTCTGGGAAGATCGGACAGCGGATCTCTAGCCGTCATTGTCAAGGAAGGGGGGAGGATCTCGATCGTAAGGGGGGGGGTTCTCGTCAACGGTCGCCTAAGGTGCTGGAGGACCGGTGCCCGTGGAAGGCCCTTCTCTATTTGTCCACTCATATCGCGGGCGACTCCCGTTGAATTAGCGCGACGAAGGTCGGTAGGTTTGAGGTGTTTAAAAGAGCCGACGCCCGCGGTGAGGAACTCGTGCACTCCGGCGGGAAAGGCAAGGATAGACGTCGCAACTACACGAGAAGACGGCGGTGGTGAAAAAATGTGTGAACCGAAGCCGCGGTCCATGCTTGCTCTAGTCGTAATAAAGAGGAGTATCGTCAAGTTACCTAGGGGGGAGGGAGAGTAGGTGTATTCCACGGGCCTCAAGTCCCGAGGTTCCGTGGGCTGGCTCGGGATACTATTAGCTATACGGCACGGCGTGGCGGGAGCGTCGGCGCTGGGGGGGTGGAAAAAAAGCACAAGTGATCCCGCGGGATCGCCACACGGGGCTAACAGAGATCGGTGGGTCCTCTGCAGGGAAGTCTCGACTGGGGGGGAAAAAGGAAGAGGGCAGGCCGCACCGTTGAGGGAAGGGGGGACATTCAGGCATACTCCGTGGCGGGAACGAGCTGCCGAGAAGTTGAGGAGCTTGTCTAACGCCTGAGCCGGTTCAGACGTTTCGGAACTGTCTCGAGCATAAGCGCAGGACTAGCCATCTCCGTAACGCGGAGCGCTCTTCGACCTTCAGAGGAGTGACGGAAATCTGACTGCAGCAGGCCGTAGTGAGACGAGCTGGCCTTCTCGCGAAAATCTGCAACAGACGAGGTGGGTGCTGGGGGACCAGATCAAAACCTATACGAGCGACGCGAAGATCGCTCCCTTCTCCGGACAGCCTCGATATCTTCATACCTCGGGGGGGCAGATTCGTAACTTCAGGGAAAGAAGAGATAGCAGCTCTAACCTATAGACGAAGGCCTTCAATTGGGGGCCGGGGGTCTCCTGCACTGACTGCGGAAACAAGACTCGAGGAGGACCGACTTGATCGACTGAGAGCCCCCAGGAGATATCCGAAGCAAAACCACAAACGGAGGAAAAAGATACTTCAGGCCTCTATAAGAGAAAGAAATCGCTCCAGGACGGCCTACGAAAGCCTTCCGGAAAGGGAAAAAGGGGGAAGACAGGCAGAACAAAGAGGGCAAGCAAAAGGGGCGCGTCTAGTGGCGCGCGGCGAGGGGTGACCAAGTCTAATGGAGAAGGACGAGGGGGGCAACTTCTCAAGGTAAGGGGGGGGAAGGGGAAGAGATCTGTATCTATGAGTAGCTCTTACGAGGAGCACGGCCGCGGCCCAGAAGCAGACTTAGTACCTGTTGCATCTGCCCTAGAATCATATGAGAGGGCAAAGGAACTGATTCTCGAGAAGCAGTCGCAAACTACGAAGAGAAGCTCGAATCGAGCCACTGTGGCGGAGCTGCTGGGGCGTGTGAACCTGCTTACTACAACTGTCTTAAACTGTCGACTATTCGAGGGCGGCTCACATGCCTAAGAGAGTAAGCCATTAGGTCAAAAGGAAGGCGCCAAAAAAGGGAGGCCCGACGACGTCGTAAGAACGGTCTCATGGACGCTCCTCTAATCGAAGAAAAAAAGAAGTAGACGACCGGCCAGCCCCCTGGCGGACGAAGATCACTAGATAAAGGGGAAATGACTGAAACATCACAGAGCGAAGGATGGAAGTTTCAGGATATCATCGTCGAGCTCTACTAAGAAGTAAGAGGCGGCTTTTCTCACGAAAAAGGGAATTCCAGTCGAAGAGTCGCACGGGAAACGCGGAATCCCCTTGGTGCTTAGGTCACTGGACCGGGACGGTAGGGGGTCAAACCACAACATTCAAAGCACTCTCTTCTCCGGCTGACGCCTCCTCTAAAGGAAGGGGGGGGACTCCGTTCAGGTCGAGGGCAAGTGGTCACGACCCCTGGAAGGGAAAATAACGGACAATAAATCCTAAACCTAATCCTGAGAGTAGGCAAAAAATTCAGGATTGCCCGAAAGGAGAGGGGGGGGCAACATCTGAGGAAGAAGTCCAGAAACTCCATCCTACGAGAGTCAGGCCATAAAGAAAAGGATATGGCAAAACGGATCCAGTAGTAGAGTCCTAGAAACCTTTGCAAGCAAAGTGCTATATCACGGATGACGCTCGAGGGGGCGCTTACTCGAGGGGCAGGTAAAACCTGAGACACACGAGAATTCAAAGACTAGTATCTGGAAAAAGAGGGAAAGGTGGGGAGCCGCGCGTATCATTTGGATTATTCCCACGGCGGGCGCGAACATATACCGTCGACATCATCACCTACGGCGAATGGCGAGCGAAGACGCTCGACGCATTCCTCCTCGCTCTTGTGGCCAGGACAGAGCGTGATCACGACCTTAAGAAGAAGGACCTCGAGGGGGGACTCGATGGCCGGTCGAGCCGTCAAAAAAAAGTCGTCACGACGGTGTATACTCCCGATAGGAAAAAGGGGAAGCTCGCGTCCCTCTCTAAAAAACTGGGCAAAGAAAGCTGTGGATAACTATCTGAGAGATTTGAGATCTTTTACGAGAGTCAAGACGGTCTTAAAGACTGCTCTCAGAGAAGAAGTGGAACGATCGCAGAAAAGGAATCCAACCGGAGAGGTCAACGAAAGTCGGTTAAAGCAAGGGAGCAGAAAAGACATCCTGTGAAGAAAGCGTAGGGCGCGAAAAAAAGAAATGCGCTGGTAATCCATTAACCCACAAACCAACCACAGGATCATAGGGGGGAAGGAAACGGTCGGGAGGCTAAGTCTCCTGGCCGTCACCCTTGAAGAGAAGAAAGAAAGGGGGGGGTCGGCCGGCGTTGCTAGAACAGCAGACAGAGCGCCGGGGAAAGTATCTTTGGACGCGAGAGGGCACACTTTCGAAGAATCGGCGAAAAGGAGTCCAGACCTTCCATGAGCTACTATCAGGGAAGAGGAAAATAGCCAGCGAAACTGCGGGTAATATCTAACTAGTCGTCCAAAGCGGCTCGCTAGCTGGCAAACGAAAAGCTATAAAAAGGAACACCCTTTACAGGGGAAAAGCGTTATCAGGAACAAGCGAACGTCAAGGTCCACAGGAGCTTACTAAAAGTGGCAAAGAAGAGGGGGCTGAGTAAGCAAGGCAGAAACATCTAACGCCACTACTAAAAAGCTCCATTGAAGAATCTCTCCCGTATTCAAACAACGAGATCAGGGGAACGGGGAAGAGTGGTATGACGAAGAGGAAGGTTGCCCAACCAACCGCGTAGCCACTCGAAAAAAGGGGTTTGATGTGGTGAACCAAGGAGATACCAGGGGAGGGAACTAAGAGATCTTCTAATGCCGGGAGGGGGGTCCTAACTACTTCTCTATTCCTTAGAGGAATGCTTTAAGTTTGACTCTATTACACCTTAGAACAAAGAAAGGGAGGAGATCTAACCGTCTACGCTGTCAGGGAGGGAAAAAAAAAGGACGGCAAAGAGTTTTCTAGGGGGGCAAGGGGGAGGGTATTCACAGCTTTTTTCAATAGGAAGCACCGGAAAGCGGGAAATCCCGACTGCGAAAAAATATGAGAGGGAAGGCACGACTTTCCTGTCTTCCTTCAGAAAGGGTGCCGGGAGCACACAAGGGACGAAGCTCGAACAGAAACTTTGGGGGAAGAAGAGCCGGGCCGCACGGCACGGAGCACTCAAGGCAGGTACCGGCTGCGACTTGTATTCGGTGCCTCCTCCTGGAGAGGGAGGCGGGACGGCTCGACCGCGCTGGACCCCCGAGAGATCAACCAAAAGAAGAAACCGGCGCCAATATGAGAAAAAAATGGGAAAGAGAGAGATGGCGCCTCGTCGCATAGAACGGGCTCGTGGATTGGGGCTCGGGACAGGTATCTTCCTCTCCTATCTTCCGGAGGAGGGAAAGCAATAGACTTCCCGCTACCTTACCGAGGATTAGAAAGGAACGGTCAGCTACTTCTATTGTAGGCAACCATGGACGGGTGCGAGCTATCAACAATGCCACGGCTTCCCCTTGCTGAGAGGAAAATCCGACGTGACCGGTCGTCCGCGAGAAGTCATGGGAGATGGAAAGTTAAACAGAGTTTGTCAGGGGGGAGGGGAGCCTAACCTTGCAAAAAAGAAGGAATTAACTTCTCTTAGTCTACCAGAAAATGTGATTCCAGGTCAGAACGGAAGGCAGGAATCATCGTACGGGGGAGAATGGGCGAGAACGACGCCAGGTATCTTGGAAGTCGGTGAAAGAAATGAGGAAACAGACACTCTCTACGAAACAATTCAATCGCCGGCCTGATCCGCGGCCGGAAAAGAAGAAATGGAGTCGAAAAGGAATCTCCGACACGGTTAGGAGGAGAAAAATGGGCGGCATTTCCGTTGAGAATGCGGGGAAAGGACAACGGTGCACCTTCAGTCCGGGCTGCCGGCCGGGAGGAATCGGAGAAAGACTTGTCGGGGGCAGCACGGACGTATCTAATTCTCTCAGTTAATGTCCGACCCCGGATCTAGAAGAAAAGTGGTCTACGCTGAAGGGGAACTTCGGCGTAAAGGATCGAAGTGATCATCTGGAACGGACTGGGACTAGGGCAGTTCTTCAGCAGGACCATTTTAGAAATAGACAGAGTTATCTACCTGAAACAGGTCGGAAGGGAGAGGAAAGTCGGGAAAAGGATCTCTAGGGGAATCTGGGGCAAAATCCGCGGAACAGCAGACGGGGCGGAAAAAAGATGTGTGGCAATCAACTTCTATAGGAGAACAGAGCCTCCTTAACCCGGCGAGGGAGTGAAGGGTAAGACCGCGTCCGAGAGGGGGATGCTCGGCAAGGGCTTTACGGCCTTCCAGGGAGCTACTTCTCACGATCCGGGTGGATGATTATGAAGAAGGTTGTGATTATCTCTTGGCTGGGTCGCAAGAGGAGGGAAGGACTTCGCCGGGCGGGATGTCGCAGAGATAAGCGGGGAACAGCAAGAGACCGTCTCAGCCCGACAATGTTGACGTGATGAAGCGTCTCGCGCACCTAGAGAGACGATCGCTTCGTTGCCTCCTTTCGGGGGCCGTAAGATAAGAGCGGGCATCAAGCAAAATCGGAAGGGGGTCGTCATAGTATACCTAAACTCAGGTAGTTAGAGGAACCTGAGCTCGGAGGAAATAAGTAAACGTATGCTCCATACCGGAGAAAGGAGTCCTCCTCGGGAGGAGAAGGGAAGCCGCGAAAGTCAAAAAGCCTGATGCGTTGAGTCGGTTGAAGTCGAGAAGATTCACGCAATATCTCGCTGCATCCGCGAGCTCGTCTTCTCTACCGTAGGGGGTGAATGGGTCGAGGCGGGAGCTGGGGTTAAAAAGCCCTGCCCGACGCTGAAAGATTTTAATCTACGCAGCAACGGATAAGGGATCAGGAAAAGGGGGTATAAGCAAGACGTGGGGATGAGGGGGGACAGAAGGCGATTAGCCAGTGAAGGTCCTCTGTCTTGGCTAAACGTCCAAGTGGGTACAGGTTCCGGACTATCTCGAGCTCAAGGGGGGGATCAAGAGGTCGGCGGGAGCCCGTCGGCGGCTGACAAGCAAGGGGAAGTGCGGGGGAAAAGACATCGACTGGAACCGGGCGCGAGCAAATCTTTAGGGGGGATATGACGTAAAGGGAGGAAACCGTCATAGGGGATCTGACTCTTTGGCATCAACTGAACTGAACCGTGCTGAAAAATAAAAGGAGGAACATAAACTCGGCGCTCGAGGTCCGGGTGTGAAAATCAACCGCGTCACTTCGAGAGGGGAGATCCCCGCGTGATCAAAGTAAAGAAGGCCAGGGAACGATCGTCTCACCTGGACGACGGGTAGGCCAGAAGCAAGATTGACCAGGATTATTTATCCCTACGAAGGAAGGCACCCGCTTTTCGCTCTCGAAAGGCGAAGGGAAGGGGGCCAAAGAGCCCTCGTGATCTTCTGGCCAGGGGTCGGAAATCGAGAAAGGATAGAAAAGTCTCATAGACCGCTGCTCCAGATATCTGGCGGGGGAAAAGGGGGAAAGGAGCTCTGTAGAATGGTTTATCGAAGGGCCGTTAATTGAACGTGCGACGGCTGGGGCCCAGTGAATTCAGGATGCGAGAAATCCGAAGCAGTAAACTAATTGGACTAGCAAGGGGGGAAGAGGGGGTAGCCGTAACTTCGCCGAAAAGGATGGATACGGGTTGTAAGTTCGAAACTCTGATCTAGCCGTATATCTTCGAAGAAAGCGGAGGCTCGGGGAAACAAGCACCACTCTCTCGGATGTATGGGGGGACGCTGAACGCGCCCTGGAAAGGTACGCGCGGACCGACAATGCTTCTAGAACGTCGCACGATCGAAAGGCAACCCTCGCGAGGCCAGAAAAAGGAAAAGAAGGAGGTAAAAGGATCGATCATACTCCTCCCAACCAAGACGAAAGCCTCCTTTTACAGGCCGGAAAACCGTGTGCGAATTTGGCGTAAAGGCCTCAGATAGCGAGAACCGACGCATGAAGAACGATAGAAGAGAGGGAACGATATAGAGAAAAAGAACAACAAAAGGAGGATGGGGAAACTATCTCCGGACCGACAAGCTACTCCATTCTGCCGGCACTCGATAAGGAAAAGCGAGGAAGTGAGCCATCGACAACTTCTAGGAGCGGGCAGCACTGGTCGCTCGGGCGTGGAGATATAGATCTGGGAAATAAGAATCAGGAAGCCGCGAGGGGATTAGATTACCAAGGGCGGCGTTTAATACTTATATTGTCGCGATGGTGTCAGCTATGGATCCGCAAAGGGCGAGGCGGGCCGCGGCATCAATAAAGGGGAGTACCCTGGGCAAGCTGCGCGAGGGAGACACGGGAAAAAAAGCCGCACTAACGCAGACAGTTCCTAACTACGACGAGACTCGCAGAGGAGATCAACGGAGGTAGGGGACTAGGAGCTGAAAGGCGGAGAGAGACCAGCTCGAGCTAGGCTCGGCGGTCGCCGTATCGCAAACTCGAGTCGGCCACCTGCAAGGATTAAGGAAACATCACATCTCTGCTCAACGAAGGCGTTCACCGGGGGTCCCGCGGATAAGAGTGCGCAGGAGGTGAAAGCACTCTCGAGAGAACGTCCCCCCCCGCCAAACCCAAGACCAGGCAAAGGCCGATAACTGCCAAGGTTGCTTATCCCGAGCTACAAGAAACGAGTGCAAGGAATCGCTCAAAATCGGTCAGGAGCGACTAAAAGAGATAAGAAAGAAATGGGGATAACGCTCCCGAAGATCTTCCACGATCGCGGAAGGAGAATAGGTGGGTAAATATCCGTTTCTGGATTGAGGTCCGTTCGCAAAAGAGCTCAGAGATGCGGACAGTCTGCGAAGCCTTTAGACCACCCGGGAAAGAAGGAGGGAACCTCGTCACGAGGTAAAGAAAGCCCGGCAGGACAGTCAAGAGAGAAAAACCTCAGAATCAGAGTCGATCTCCGGACGAAAGATATCGGGTTGCACAGCTGGAGAACTGGCGAGGCCCTGGGACTAGATCCTAGTAGACTATGAGAAAGATTATATAGTATGCTAAACTGTCACTAGAAGGAAGGGAGAGGGATAACTCTTGTAAAAAAGGTCCAAAAGGAAAGGGGGCTAGCTACTCGCGATCTTCGCAATCTTGGCCAGAGAAAGAGAGGATCCGTATCTAGCTTCGGAAAAGATTAGAAAAAGCTCTCTTAGCAAAGGAGATGAAAGAGTCTGGAAGCGTAAGACACCGAAGGACTAAAACCTAGGGTTCTATGCCGGGAAAATACAAAATCTTACCCGTATATAATCGTAGCTCCTGGCCTGAATCGACCCACAGGGGGATTTCTTTTATTGAAGCGAGGCTTGAGGCGCTCTCCCGAGGAAGGGAGGAAGCGCGCACTGGGGGTAGGACGTCGATCTGGGTAGTATGCGAAATCGGCTGCCACTGCGTAAAAGAATACAGGTGGAAAAAACGTAGAAGCATATCGAGATCTCTATGGGATACGTAGAGAAAGACCACTTAACTTCTGCAATATGGGAGTGGGCGGGGGTATTGGCTGAAGATCGCTCACACTGCCTCCACCTTAAAGTGTGAAATAACATCCTAAAAATGGGGTCCAGTGGGGTGTGGGGGGGGCTTATAGATCTCCAAGCCACCGGAATACGAGGACTCATTCTTCTGCACCGAAAGGCTAAATCCAAAAGAAGTGCTCGGCTCAGATGAAGGATCCTTAAGAACAGGAAAAGGGAGCAAGCCGTCTAAACATATGTAAAAAGGCTGGGAGTACATTACAAATCGCGCCGGGCAAAGCCTCGAACTCAGAAGGAGAATTTGTGCACAATCTTCGAGAAAGGGAGGGAAGGATTAGGAAAACTATCTTTATCGTCAAGCAGGAAAGACGGGCTTCCTAGGGGGGTCTATCAGAGACTCGTCTAGGGAGACCGCGGCTCGCTAGACAGGATAAGGAGCCCAAGGAAGGAGAGCGCGGGGAACATGAAAACTCAAAAAGGTCAAGAGGACCCATTCCTTAACTGTTACCATTAATAGTGCGGGAGAGAATACGTATCATCATCATCTCTAAAAAAGCCACTACTGAGAGGACATGAAAGAGTTTACCCTGTAGTAAGAGAGATGAATGAGAGAGTGGATGACTCACAAAAAAGCCCACCACAGATTTATCAAAGGCTTAACCAGCGAAGACCTTGTCCGGAGATGACTCGAGAAACCATTCTGCTCGCATAGAACTTAGGGAGATCACGGCGAGGAATGTCGCGGAGGGACGCTAGCTAGCGAAGAATGCCTGGATAAGATATCTACCTTCTATTAGACGACAATGCCCTGACCTTTGGCTGGCATGAGAAAGGGGGGGAGGGTCACGAATAGGGTATTGGGAAAAAGGAAGGAGAGCTAAGGCACAACAAACGCGTCAAAATGACATGCTAATAATCCTGACAAGATTACTACGGCACAAGTTCGTCTTTTAACGACACGCCAAGTGGAGGTGACTCCCTTCGCGAGGCTCCCAAAAGGAGGAGAGGGGGAAGAACCAGGGCCGTAGAAAGAAAGAAGGTACAAGGGCGAAAAAAGCGTCATTGTCCTGAGTAGGGGTAGACGTCATTTCTTGCCTCCGACGGAGGAGGTGCTGTCAGGACGGGCGCTCACGACCGAAAAAAAAACCTAAGAGATCACCGTGTCAGTCGAGTCAGCCGAGACTGAAGAAAAAAAAACAAAAAAGGGAGGAGGAAGAGGTGGAGCCTAAAGGAACGGTGATACTTGTTATACTTTTAGATCAGGGGAATACGCTCGGCGGCGTGCCGCGACCGAGACGTGACACGGAAACCGAAAGCGCTTGGAGACCGTGCCGGAGCCAGAGAAGTAGAGGTTTCAAAAACGGAGGAGTGTCAAAATGGGCGAGTGACTCTCGAAGTGCTGGGCTAAAGAGGGGGAAGGAACCCCGTCGGGCCAGAAAGGAAAAGATTCAGTCAATACGAGAGCGTCGCAAGGAGGGGTCATAACCGCTTTGAAGTGTGCCCTTGAAGTCTCTACGGAAGGGAACAGCTTTTGATATACTCACTAGGGAAGTGAAAGACGACCAGTAAAATTGCTCCTAAGGTCAAAAAAAGAAAGGGAAGGCCTAAGTATTTCGACTCTCGCGCCTATCTTAGAAGTCGGCAGAGGGGGAAAAACAAAGCAACGCAAAACCACTTAAGAGGGAAAAGTCGAGCGCTCGTCGATCAAGGAAGGGCAAAAATCGACAAGAAAAGGGCGAAGAAAATGGGGAGGGCCTTTTATGAATCGTCTTATCACGGTGGGGAATAGCAAAGAAGAAAGACGCACCAGTGCCATCTGGGGAGGAAAGGGGGGAGAGGGATCCAGGTCACTGGAGGACCTTCTTTGAGGGGGTTCTTATGGCAAGAGGAAAAAGTAAGCGAACGAAAAGGCGACAGGAAGGAGGAAGAGAACCTGGGGGGGCTTTGAGAGGGCAGTCCTTATCTCCTCATCTCCTGACTGGGGAAGAATGCTCCCGCCTTTCTCGGAGTGTCGAGAGGTCGAGTCACTAGTTCGAAGATAAGAAAAAAGATAGGAAGAGGAACTCCCTCTCAGCGGGAAGGGAGGACCTCAGATTAAAATGGTTCACCGGCCAGAAAAGGAACGATCTCTAACATATTGGGCAAGCATAAGAAAGGCAGGAGAAAAGAAGGAAAAAAAAAAGCAGACGTTGAAGGGTCCAGCCTAAGGAATAGACTTATAGATCCTAGGCAAGGGATGAGGAGGATCTCCGAGAAGGATCAGGGGTTCTCATAGCGAGAACGTTTAGTACAATCAGGCAAAACAGAGACTATCTTCTTCCCGGGTCTTGGAGTGCTTAGAGAAAAAGAAGAGAGGGGAAACCCCCGAAGCGTGCGATAAGACATTTGTAGGCCGTCTTCGCGAGAAAAGAAATAGAGCCACTGAGACTTCAGGGTGCCGGGGAGTTCTGGGACCAGCCTCCTGCTCGTAGGACATGAAAAAGAGCTCGAGAATACTAACCGCTTGTGCAGGGAAGAAAAATCGAAGAATCCGATCGGGCCATCCCTTGGAAAAAGACTCTTTCGAGCGGACGCCGGTAAAGAAAAAAAAGCGGACTCCCCGGGAGCATTCAATGCGCATTGGAAGATAGAGAAGCCTGCCGGATAAAGAGAGGAGGACCGACGAGTCTGGGCGTCCTTTAGCTCGAAACTCCGTTCGGGGGGGTGGGGAGGGAGAGGAACGGGGGCTTATTAAAACGCGGACAACTTCGGAAGGAGACGAGACGCGGCTCAGCGGCGAGATCGAGGAAAGGAGGGAGGGACAGCCGGTGCTTCTTCCCCGCTTGTGAGTCTCTCTCAGATGCCAGCGAAATCGTACAAAAAAGGGGGCCGACGAGCCGAACCTGGAGGATCTCCGAGCTCCAGGGGGGGGGGATTATCTGGAAAAATAGTCTCCTCGATTTACGAGGCAGGGAACCGGGACCCGGGGATGGGTCTTCATGGCACGAGATATCGGGGAGAAAGAACAAGGGAAGGCGCGACGAGGAACTGGAGGGGGTGAATATTTAAGAAGTCCTCGCTTACTCCCGGCATGGTAGGGAACTGCTTTCTCTTTTCCCTCGGGACCTTAACGGTGACTGGCGAAAAAAGAGCGTAGGAGAGCATACACGAGGAGGAAGCAAGGGTGGGAAAAGTAATCAGGGGACATCGGCGACGATTGAAAGAAAACACGATTTCTCATCTTGACTAGAGGAGGATCGGGTAAGGAAAACGGTGGAAGCGTGGTGAACCAAGAAAGATTCAATTCCGGGAAGTAGATTATAATCGAACATGAGAAGGAAGAAAGGCGGGAGTAGACCTCGTCTCGACTCGGATTTTTTCAATCAAACCCTCCCAGTGGGAGAGGGGGAACTGAAGAAAAGGAAAGAAAAAATCCGGTAAGAGGAGGAATGAAATTCTTCTCCTATGAGAATGACGGGGAGGCAGGGGAAGTTTTGCAATTTAGCTGTGATGTTGAAAATCTCCTTCCAGGTGAAATTGGGGGGTCATGAGGACTAAAAAAAAATTAATAGCCTGTTGTCAGAGTCTAGAAGAAGAGGTAAAACGAAAGGGGGAAAGGCAAGGGGGGGGGACTCGAGAATCATCATCTCCTCGACGGAACGCCATCCTTCTAGGCTCCTTAGAAGGAGGGATTTGCGTAACTTCGCAGAGAAGGAATTAGGAGAGGACTCCTGAATGAAGGGACTAAGCAAACACTTCTTATGCGGCGAGTCCTTCTAGCGGCAAGGCTTATATAAGCCGGGAGCAGGATCAAAGAAAGGAAAATCTCCCTTTATAGAGCTTCACAGTAACCTCTTCTTCAGAGGAGCACTGGAAGGCGTGTCAAAGATATCCCTCACGAGAGACAAATAAGACACCTGAATAAAAGGGAAGGGCCTTACTAGTTTGTCGAATCTTCCAAATCCTTGAACTGGTACATTAAGAGAGGTCCGGAATCCTATAAGGGGGAGCGCCGCCGAGGAAAGAAGTCGAAATTCAACACCACAACGGGAGGGGATGAAAAGCTCCGGGAAGCGAGAAAGAAGCTCAGAGAAAGGACGGAAGACCGAGGAGATACGGGATCGTGACAAAGCAAAAAAAAGGCGCAACTGCTGTCACCGCGAAAAGGAGGAGCGAAGGGGGCGCGCGAAGGTAGGGGATTGGGACAGAATTGCAGGAGAGCTCTTTCGGGCAGGTTGTATGAATCTCTTACTCAAGGGGGGGGGAGAGGTGCCTGACGGAAGGTTAGAGAGCGTTCGCGCGTATAAGCGGCGAGAAAGGACTCGTGGTCAACCATAAGGAGTAAACAGAGGAGAGAGAAAGCGAATTCAGGAAGACGTCTTCTCTATAATCAAAATACGACTATAGGGTGAAAAGAGAAAAAAAAGCTGTACGGTCAGAGAGCCTGAGAGTATCTCGAGAAATTACTCTAACAAGGGAAATTCGTAAAAGGGGGGAGGCGTTCTTCGAAGCATGAAGATTCGAGGCAGCTCGTACGCCAAGACAGGAAGAAAGGCCGGCGCTTCCACATAAGAGACCGGGTCACCTACGACTTAGTCAAGAGAAAGACTATTCATTCTCATCATTGGAGACTCGCCAGAAGCGACCTATCTCTGACTCGTCGAGACCAATGGTCCTGCGGTCAAAAGATTATGATGAAATACCAGAGAGAAGAGGAAGCGCACAAAGGGCATTAAGATCTCATGCGTAGCTCTAAGAATTGTAAATAGTAATCTGGAACAAGAGAAATGGCTTCCAGATAACAGGAAGAGGAAACGATTACGGGGAAAAAGATAGACTGGGGGCAGGCTAGCCTCTGGACAGAGGATTTCGTTTCACAAAGTCGAAAACAACGATGAAGAGGCGATCGAACAAAGAAGGGAAGCAGGGGAAGGTCGGGGCACAGGGACAAAGGTCACGACCAGGCGATAGACATTCCTCAACAAGAAAAAATCGCGCTCCTTCACGGACGCCCGGAGAGGAAAGGGCGAGGGGCCGGGCTCGGCACGCACCAAGAGGCAAGAAGACCTCGAGAGCCAAAAACAAAAAGGAAGACGGAGATAGTTCCTAACTTTCCTCGGAACTCATCTGTCGGGGCTAAGCTACTAGAAGGAAGAGAGCAACCGCGGGCCGCGAAAAACTCTGTAAGCAGAGGGACGGAAGGAAACCTGTGGGGGCTATATCAGTGTCGAGGCTCTCGGAGAGGGTGGCGGGAGGACAGGAACGAAAATCAATAAAGCATCACCAACCGACCAGAGAAGGAAAGGAAGAGCTACGCGGGCCGGGAAGGGCGATCGGCGAGAGCGATCTTAAACCTACCGAGAAAAAGGGGAAGTATCTTCTTGTGAGGCGCGCTGGGGAAATCGAAGAGGGAAAAATCGCCCAGAGCGGCCTCAAGCGACATTATAACTTCCTATCGAGGAAGCCCGAGAGACGGCTCAGGGAAGGGGAAATACAGCTGATTAAGAGACGAAACTGATCTCTGTGAAAAACAGAAGAATCTTCTATCCAGAAAAGCGGCAAAGAAGGCGGGGGGTTCGCCCAGAATCAATTGGGGGGGGGGGGGCAAGGACGCAACTGATCAGGGGAAGGAAAAAAAAAAGCTCCGTCCCCGATAGACGGGTAGCACTCCAAAGCACAGGTAATAAAAAGCTCAGTAGGAGGACGCACCGAGCGGTGGGTAAAAAAAAAAAGGAAGTGCGTCTATCACGAGGGGAGAACGGAAGAGTCGAAAGGAGGGGGCAGTCAACCCTAAATATTATCGGAAAAGGCCTGCTTTGCGAACTGGAATCGCGCTCATAGGGAGAAGATCAGCAGGGGAAGGGGGGCAAGCTTCGACGAAGAACTAGGAATGGGCAGACCAACGGAGGACTCGGATCTTCAAGCTAGGCACGGACAAGCTGCCAGATAAAGGGAAAACGTCGATGGCGATCATCGGGCTACGAAAGGAGCCTCCGAAAGTACCAAAAGAACTTCGATGATTCAACAGTCTAAGGAAACACTGACTTCACTGGATTGCCCAGGTGAATGTAAGATAAGCGTTATCGAAGTAAGCGAAGAACCCAAAGGAGAACGAAAGGGAAAAGAGAAAGGGGAGCCTAGATCAGAATTTCTTGCCTCAAGAGAAAGTTTGCACTCCCCTTTAATCAGAAGGGCGGCGCAAAGACTGCCTCCGACAGTGGAAGGTCCCGGGGGAAATGAGAGGAAAGAGTTATAGAAGAGAAGATCGAATTCTGCTATTCCTTCGGGAGGAGAGGGAGAGGGTCGTTTGAACTAGGTTACTGAGATATCGGAAGAGCGTAGGAGTCGACCTTCTATTATGCCTAAAAGGGAACGTGAGTTCAAGAGGAAGGTATTGTCTTGGGACGAAAAATCCTTTTCGGATCATGAATAAGCAGAACCTTGCAACGTTGAGATGCCCCTTTCGCCCCTCCTTACATAGTACTCACTCCCGGTTAAGAGGCTGGGGGAAAAAAGAGCCACGGTGCCGACCGGGAGGAAGCCTGCAGGAGAGCGCCCAGACTTCGTGAGTGAAGAAAGAGAAGGACGCGGTCCGCCGCACGGTCTTCCCTCTCGAGTTCATGTCGGAAGTAGAATTTGTCTCCTCCGTAACGTGAGGGGCTGGTCTCGACACCGCGAAACCTCACCGAGGGAAGAATGCCTCTCGTCAAAGGCCGAGGAGCTCAAAAAAAAAAGAGGATGAGGTAAAAGGGAGAGAGATGGAGAAAGAGAAAGAGAAAACAAGACGGCCGAAGAGCTCCAACCGCACGAGAAGGCGGCGTCCCTACCACTGCGACGACCCGCGCAGTGGAAACCATTCAGTTCGGGCCAGCGATTTCGAAAAAGAGCTAAGGGGAGGGGCTAGAATCGCAGGGAAAAGGGAAAGAACCCGTCACGGAAATGTCTTCTCAAGAAAAGCAGCTTACTTCTTGGGAAGTCGTACTCGGAAAGGAGAATTCAGTGCATCTGACCGCGTGTAAAAGGTGTGCCTTAGAGCGAGGGACTTAATAACTGTCTCTCTCTCGGGGAAAGGCGAAAAGGGACTCAAAAGTCGCCGGCCAAGGGGCGGAAAATGTAGAGGACGCAGAGGAGGATTCGCAGTCAGGGAAGATCAAGGTTCTACAAGTAAAATGCCGGCAACGTCGAGAAAAGGGAGGGACAGGGTTCTCCGAGGGCCGAGGACGACACAGTTCCTTAAGGAAAGTGTGAGCCCTAGGAAAAGGTCACTTCACTTCGGCAATCCTACTCTCTAAAGTGCTATCTCCTAACCCGGATCTACGGGGGGAACGCCGTCGTGCGGGAGGATAGGTAAGAAGAGGAAAGAAAGCTTCTGTACAGGGACAATCGTAGAAGGGAAAGATTACCGTTCAGCTTGGGGCGGCCTGACTATCAGCTCTGACAGGGGGGGAGACCGCAGGAAAAGAAGGACAACTAGCTATAAGGATTAGCTAAGAGTGCGAGATAGAAAAAAAGACGGCAGAGTACCGGAGCGTTCCTATCGATCCTGTACCGCCACGAGTCCGGAAATTCCGTGCCCTACGGAGGCATTGTTGACAAAAGAATGGATCCTAAAAAGATCACCTGCCTTAAAAGTGAACTCCACTAAGAGCCTTTATCAAGCTCTCAGAGAAGGGCTTCTTCCTTCTCCGTAGCATCGGTCGGGGGGGTGACAAGTTCTCTGAATGGAAAGAGATCTGGAAAACAAGATGGTAGTGACAGGAGGGCGGCCAAACTTCTTCCCGGTGACGGCTTGTTCGGAAGCGCTTAGAAAGTAACTGGAACCAAGCCTGAGCCAGGGGACGAGGACGGCTAGGCTTGATGTCTCTGGGCTTCACTCGTCTCCCGACGAAGCTGGACTAGGGGAGGGGATCGCTACCAAATTTCTTCATCAAGGATCGAAAATCGTCTCTATCACCGAAAACCCGCTGTGAGCGTTGACTAAGACGACCGGGAAGCTCCGAGCTCTCGATCGGAAGTGAAGAAAAAAATAAGTTCTCGAGCTCGCCGATTGTAATGCAAAAGCCGGGGTACCTGAGGTTCAGCGGAAAATCCAAAGGGGAATTCGGAAGAGGAACGGTGAAGATCAACGGCGAGCGACCGGGCTAGAAGACATCCGCGAGCTCGTCCTGCGGCGAAACGTCGGTGGGATTTCTACGGACTTGTCAAGTAGTCCGGAAGCAGGACATAGTCACAGCGAAGGATAAGGCGAACTGACGCACGGGGAAAGAATCGAGTCCACAGGAATAGAGAGGTTCACGGTCGGCCGAGTTGAAAGAAGAAAAGGGGCGATGGAGCGAGGTTCTCGCATCTTACACGTGATCGCGAAAAGGCCCTGTTCGGAAGTTTCGCGAGAGCTCCGGTGGGAGATAGGAGAAGCGATGTCAGTTCTGCGGGAACCAAAAAGGGCCCTTCTTCTCTATTGTTCCTCGATCTCGGGAGGAACTCCCCGTTCAGCTCGCGCGAGAGGAAGGTGAGGAGGTCCGTGAGTCACGAACTGGGCGGGAAATCCTTTCGGCCCAGAAAGACCGAGGTAAACGGGATGGTCCTCCAGCATCATAAAAAAAGATCTGCCAGAGAGTAAAGGGGGGGGACCTAAAAGAGGGGTCGAGAGATGGCGGAGACCGCTATGGAGTAGTCACGAGTCGCTGACGTCTGCGGGAGATGAATTCCAGAACAAAGAAAGATTCCCTCTTCACTTCTGGTCATAAAAAAGCTCAGTTAAAAAAAAACAACCAGGGGGACGATTCGGCGCGCTCCTAAAAAGTGGGCCGTGAGGCCCGTCTGAAAGTCATGGAAGGGTGGAGTGACTCTATAAGATTCACGCGGACGGGGGACCTGCCTGGGAAAAAGGGGAGCTAGAAAAGGGACGAAAGTCGGGAAGGGCACCTGGTAGCTTGGGATGGGGAAAAACGCGGGGTAAAGGAGGGGAAGTCTCTGCCCCTTTGACGAAATGCCAAAAGAGAAACGTAGAGAAGGTGTCGAGCCGGGTCAAAGGAAGCGCTCCTCCGACGAAGACGCGACGCATTTCGCTTGGAACTGATTATAGAGCGAAAAAGAGAAGGCAGGGACGGATGCTCAGCTCTTCAACAGTTAGCATGAGACTTGAATGCTTCGGCGGGGGGGGTCGACCAATTCGGATAGAAGGACGGCTCACGATTCGCACTTCTCCTTAAAGCAAACCGGGCTAGCCAATCCCCTAGGGGAGGGAATACTGAATTAGGGGACAAAGACGAGGGCCCTACATCTCAGGAAGCCAAAAGAAACCGACCGTATAAGCAGGAGGACTCTCCTGGGGGCGAAAGCGTGACTTAAAGAAAAAAGAGGCCGGGGGGAGCTTTAGCTATGATCTCCTTCTCGATAAAGAGGAAATTCACCAAAAACAAAAAAAAAGGAGGATCTCACGGCGGAGAAATCCCAGATATCCATGCTCCGTCACTCTGATAGTCCGTCACTGACTGACCACATGAAAAAAGGAGTCCACGGAAACGAGTTCGCGCAGAATGTAGGGGAAGAGTCTTGTTACCTAAGTTCACAGACAGCGACTCTCTATGGATTAAGATAGAATCCTATCTTTGGAAGAGGGGGTTCGATATAGGTAGATAGTAATACGGGGTCAAGGGAACTCTTCCGTAAAGAAAAGATTAACCTGGTTTTCATCTTGATATAAGGGGGGAGAGACAGCTACGCTTCTCAAGCGGGAAGAAATAAACTAAGAAGGCGGAGAAGAGGAGGGTTCGTTAGCAGGAGTGCGGATGCTAGAAAGTCTACAAATTCTTCTACACTGATGAAAAGAGAGAAAAAAGGAGAGGTCCTGAACTTCAAAACAGGGAAAGCGCCGGCGAAGGAGCAACATCAAACTACCAGGTGCGCGAAGAACTGACCAAGCCGATCAGCGGCTCAGCAGGATAAGCGAAACGACAAAAGAACGAATGTCTAAAACGCTCATTCTAACTTTAAACAGGAAGGTGCTGGAGCCTATCGGCGAAAGATTCAGGGAAACGCCGGTGCGGAAGACATCGGTCGAGCAGAAAGCGAAGTAACAGAGGCTTGTTCTACACCGCAATTGGACTTCCATACCGAAGATCGACCACGAGCTGGGAAAAATCATCCTTGGTCGGAGGCAAGAGAGCAGACCGCGGCGTAAGGGTCAACTGGCGAAAGATCGCGCGTCTTTTAGAGCAGGGCGACGGGGGGCCTCCGTTAAGGTCGAGACCGAGCGGAAGACCTGCAAGGCCGCGACACAGAATCATCAACAGAAAGAAGCAAGTCGCGCTTCACGGGTCGCCAAGAGATAGGGGGTTGCACGGCGAGGGGCAACCGGAGACGTCCGACCCCAAGAACCGCGGGGAAAAAACACTTATCGAAGATAGAGACCTGGGGGAAAAAAAAACAACCCGGCTCGGAAGAAGAACACTTCGACGGCCGCGGCTACTCAGGGAGGGGCGAAAAAGCGGGCCAATGCAACGATCTTGATATCCCAGGGAAGGGGAATCTTCCAGGTTGCGGCAGACGTGAGAGTATCAGGGGGGGGAGCCCTAGGCATGGGACGAATAACGACAAGCTCCAGCAAACCGGAGCTCGTGTCACTTCGATCGGGAGGGGCAAGATGATCCGCAGAGCGAATCTTAACAAAAAGAAAGACCGGACGGAGGTTGAGGAAGGAAGGTACTTCTGCGTTCCAAGAGGAGAGCTCGCACATGGAGGGGAGACTCAGAACAGAGGGATCTCAGAGAGGAGGTCTTACATTCCTAAATCGGGTCCGGGACGTCGGCGATGGCTCGGGAATACCTAGCAGGAGAGGAAGAGACAAGTCAATACTTCAAGTTTAGCCGGAGACGCTCGGCCAGAAACGCCTGCTTCGCGATACTGATAAGGAGTGGTTTATTATTGCTTAGTATGGGCGAAAAACCACGCACATGTATGTCTCGGCCGGGCTATTCACAGAAGGCGCTTTACTCCAAACTGACGTGCGCTCATCTAACTTCCGGACTAAATGAGTAGGAAGAAGTCCTCGACCTAGCAATTATCAACCGTGAACCAGGCGGGGGAAAACACTAGACGACGGATCTGAGGGCTTCCGCTGACGGGAGGATGGTGCCAGGAGTGTCTACTGTGTGCAGAGGAATTTCCAGAAAAGGAAGGGGACGATCGCGTGATCGGGGGGTCAAGCTCGCAAAAAAAGGAGAACTAAGAGATTGGGATATCTCGATTCGAAGCCCGCGGCTCGTAGAGGCCAACGAGACGCCGATCGACCAGGACTGGCTAAATTTAGAAGACAACCCATCCACGAGGAAAATGACGGGGTAACGAGTTGACGTCCGTTAGCTAGAACAAGAAAGCGAAAAGGGACAGAAGAAACGCTAAAAAGAAAGTCAAACGTATGGAACAGCAGAGGCCAAGTTATCATACGGAGAAAGACTGTCAGTGATCTCGCAATTAGGATAGGGAACCAGAGAAAGGCGAGGACTGAGAGTGACCTTATCAACGCGGGGATTTTTACGCGAACTAACTTGCGCGAGAACGTCGAGAGCAGAACCTTCTGTACTACCATGGCCGGATGGACATTAGCATTATAAATTTAGGGTGAGGAAGAGTAGATTATAGCACTGTGGCTAAGTCAAACAGACGAAGGTCATCCCCTGCTTCGACTCCTGTACGACTTAGAGAAAGGACGCCTAGCGCTTGCTCTAACCTTGTGGGAAGAAGGTAGGGAGCACTTCGCGAGTCCTCTTCAAAGTGGAGTAGGTGAGAACACTCCGTCTCGTCCAGAACGAAGAAACCAAGAACTATCACGGAAAGTCAGGTCGGGGGTCTAACGTAGGGGGGGACGCCCCTGCT
>Ga0179591_1381829_pt1 | contig 29297 bp, 36 predicted proteins | sample CZOMad2_1_08_16f_FD_182891 | JGI IMG/M metagenome (GOLD analysis project Ga0179591, IMG submission 182891) | Vadose zone soil fungal communities from Angelo Coast Range Reserve, California, USA - CZOMad2_1_08_16fungal (PacBio error correction) | ecosystem: Environmental > Terrestrial > Soil >...
AAGAAAAAAAAATACACTCAATCCCAGATGAGGGGGGGGGGGAGGAGAAAGTTGGTGGGTTTTATTCTCCTAAGGTGCGCGGAGCGGTTGAAACCTCTTCACCCTGGTGGGGGAAGGATAATTTGGACTGGAGTCAGGGCACAAGAAAAGCGGGGTCTCTGCCAGCGTGAGGAAGAATGCGTCGCACTTGCTGATGGTTGGGGCAGCAAGCGGACAAGACACGGGTCGTGTGGTTATCACACTCTCACTTGTAGGGGGGGGAAAAGGGGGGGAACCCCTTTAAAGGGGGAAGGAAGAAAAAGGATGAGTTGGAATTGAGGAATCAAAGTCAAGAGAAAGGCATCACGAATGCTTCTCACTTGATCTCCGCGGCCCTGAGGGAGAGGGGGGGCGAGAGTTTTACTTTCAACAAAGGAAGAAGGTCGTTGAGCAAAAAGGTACACACGGGAACAGGCTGAGGTTGCCACGGATCAAATGTGGCGGTGACCGCAGCCCAACGTGGATCGATCCTCGCAAAAAAAACCGACCCCTTTCTTTTGAGTCGGGGGGGGAAAAGGAGACGCGAAAAGGTGAAAGGGGTGGCGGAGTGGGGGGAGGGGGGGGGAGAGGACTGATCCGAGGATCTGCCGAGAAGGTTGATGAATGGTCCATCCTAACCGAAAAGAAGGAAGAATTTATCGGAAAGAGACAGGCGTGGGGGGAAAGGAGGGGCAGAAAAAAATGCAGGAAACCATTGCGATTTGAAGTAGAACAACAGTCTGGGGGGAAGGAAACGGCCACTACCTTTCCTCGCGAGAGGAGGGACAGGGGGAAGAGTAGAACCCCAGGTGGGTCCAAGGACCAAGGTAGGGAGGAACCAGATGAGAGGGCGACATGGAAGACGAAAGTGGCGGGAAAGAAAGTCAATCGTAACGGGTATGGGAATGTCCCCTTTAACACAAAAGGGGCCGGGGAAAAAGGGGCCAAGGCTTCGAGTGACCCAAGACCGGATTGGGCAATGAGGCGGGGAGGATGAGCGTCCTTGAAACTGCAAAGTTTTGTTATACATGGAAGCGCTCAAGTGGGGTTTAAAGGCGCGGATAGGACGTTCACTGACTGGATTTCAGGAAACACCAGTGAAGTGACGTCCAAACAAACTTTCGACTTTAGATGGGTGTCAGGGCTGGAAACAAGAGACGGTGATGCAGGTAAAGAGGCGTGCGAAAGATTGCAGAGCAGAGAAGGTGAAAAGACGAAAAGACCCCGTAATAAAATCTGTTCTTCTCATAAAGTTGGCGCGGGGATACGAACGACAGGATTTGAGCTCCACGACGTTCTAAGAGACAAGGAAGAGAAAAAGCAAATTAAGACCGCTAGAAAGGAAAGGGGAAGGGGAACAACCCTCCGTCGAAGGGGAAAGTCAGAGGTCGAGAGTTCAAAGTAGGAAAATGAGACGACAACGGGCCCAAGGAGTCGGAAAAAACGAAAATCGAGGTAAAGTACAACAACAACCATTTAGGAGGGGAGGGGGGGAACCACAGCGGATGGTCAGAAAATTTGGGAAAAAGGCCGGAAAATTCCGCGTTTGAAAAAGAAAATCGAGTTTCACGCCATCGGAAGTCAAAGAATAGGAGAACGCAGAATGCGGGGTTCTACGTGGGGAGGAGGATTAGGGACTGCCAGTACATTGCGCCAGAAGTCCCATACAGTACAGTGGAAGGGATGGCTTTTGCGGAGTCTACTGGAGGGAAACGAAAGCGGCTGACAGAAATAACATCAGCGAAGGAAGGTCCATCCTGAATGTCGCGCTTTTGGAAAGCAGGAGGATCAAAGACTTCTAATAGAAGGGAACCAGCTGTTCGCGGAAGCCTTAGGCTTCCGGAACAATTGGAACGGAGCCCCTCGCGGGAAAGGCAAGAGTCCTTCTAAATCGTGGGAAGAGATGAGGAGACATGCACAGTAGCGTTATCAAGACAGGGCTGAGCTTGATCCGGGGTTCTCGGAAAAGGGGAGAGGCCTGGTAGCGTCAAAACAGAGGAAACTGATTGGCAATTTTTCAGTTGTGTTGGAAATGGCACAGTTGCCAGAATTCCTAGAGGAAAACAAAAGAGCGGGAATATGGCACAAGTCAAACGTTTTGGGAAAAAGGAAACGAATTGGGAACGTCTAAGGACTGTGAAGCTGTTCTACGGTGCGAGGCGGTGGGTCCAATGGGAGCCCGAAAGCATCTCCAGAACAAGGCCGTCGGCCTGGTAACTCGTCAGACATCAAACCATTCAAGGTCGAAGGAAAGTCCTTGCCTAGGGCGTAAAACCGCTCGGTTCAAAAATATGTTGCCGAGGTCCAAGCGCAGGGATCACCAACCACGCCAATCCAACGGCAGACTGGAACCTCGCAGAATCGTAAGGGGGGATAAAGCTATCAAGGGCACCGAAACGGGGGGGAAAAGGATAAATCTCGATTCTCAGGCAGAGGAAAGCATAGAAAAGGAGGACATAGCAAAATCATCTTTCGCGTCAAAAAAGACAAGGGGACGCTTGTTGTAACGTGGGGTTGAAAACTTTGGTACAGTCCGATTGTTTGAAAGCAAGGACGGCCCGGTCCCGCTTGAAAAAAAAAGTGGGGAACGAGTGAATCTCGGTGCTTGCAAGAATGAACCGTGCCAGGCGAAAAGGGGGGCAGAAAAGGAATAACCAAGACTTCCCTGGAAATGTGGTGGGCAACGGGCCGCAAAGAGCTGAAAACGACTTCCGAGAATAGGCTAGGATGGGGAATGCAAAAATGGTAACGAGCACCAAAATCCTAGCGGCTAAGGGCCTATTCCTAAAGTCGGATCTCAACAAAACACAGTATTAGTCTTGAACAAAGAAGATCGGCAGGGGGGGGGTTTCTTCCCGGGCCGTTTGTAGACGATAAAAATGGCACTGCTCTACATGGGGGGGGATGTCCTTCAGGCCAGGTTACTTCTCTGAGAAACCAGGCGTGTAGATCAGTCACGAGAAAAGGTTATGTGGAAAGGAGGGAACGGGGAATGTATTTTGAAGGGAAAGGGGAAAAAGGGCGAGGGAAAGGGGGAGACGAAAAGACAATATATCAAAAAAAGAAGAGACTGGGGGGAAACAGCGCTCCCGGATTGAAGCTCAACGTGAGTACCGTGGGCAAAGCCTCACTCGTCCCCCAAAAAAACCCAAAATGGTGAACACCCCATGAATGGTGTAAATTGCGCGCTGGTCTCCCTATCCAAAAGCTTCACGGTCGGGTAATGGAGGGGGAATGGAACTCGGTCGGTGACTGGCGTACGATAAGAGCTCGAACAGGAGTAACGTTAGCGGTGACGAAAAGGGACACTCAGAAGGCCCCTCATCGGGGAAGGAAAAGAAGAGTTCTTAACCTGTGCTTACCACTACAGAAAAAAGCGACAGAGGGGGACTGGATGATTGGAAAGAGACAATTCGGTAAAGGGAAGAGGTCCTCTGGGCCGCTCGCTCCTTTGAGGGAGGCAAGAGAAACCGAAAAGTATAGAAAAGCTGACAAACGACAGAACAGCTGCGACTCGCGAGTGGGCCAGGAGCTAGGGTGCCTAGCAGGGCGGGGAGAGGATCATTCAACCTTCTGGGGGGAACGGAAGTGCCAAACAGGGGAACCTTTGGGCGATGCCATCCAATTTCGTGAAGAAGTATTTCATTGCTATGAAGAAAATATTATACTAGGAAAGTGGCTGGAGGGCGTATAGGATCGGTGGACTTGATCTCAGAGAACGAAGACTGCTTTGGGCAAATAATAGTACTCAAGTAGGGATCAGCGAGAGAAAAGAAAGAGAAGGGCCTAAGGGAACCCAAAAAGGGATCCCTTTCAGCCTCTAGTCCAGGAGGAAAATTCGGAAGACATTATATGGCACAGGAGGCAGAGGATATTCTGTGAAAAAGGGATGGAGGACACGTCTTTCCAAATTCCCTTCAGAACCGAAAAAAGTACAAAATCCCTCTGTCCAAAGGGGACCGGATGAATTTCGACCAAAGGGTAGGTGAAAGGGCTTTTCAAGCCAGCCGAAGAATCAGCAAGCGTCACAAAAGGGCGTAAAACTAGTGCACGACAAAAGGAGGCAAACTCCGATTGGGGTCGTCAAGCAATTGGTCAGATTCGCAAAAATCTTCCGAAAAGAAGGGGGGGCAACGCAAAAAAAAAAACTAAAAAGGGGGGTGGGGAGAAATCGACACGGGTTAAATCGACCATAGGGGCAGTGACAGGCAGGTGCACGAGAAAATCCACTGTGCCTAGCAATTACTCGAAACGGGGAGGGGGAACGGCTCGCTTTATTGAATTTTTGGGGGGGGGTAGGGGGTGGTTAGATGTTGAATTTAGTTTCTGCACAGATAAAAGAAGGGAGCAGATGACACTGGTGACTGTAAATAGCCAAAGAAAAAGGCGAGACGAAAAGAACGGGTCTGGTCGATCCGAATCGCGAGGGAAAAAGGATTCGGTTCACAAGCGCACGCAGGGAGAACAGGACGATTGAGGGGACGTGAAAAAGCGGAGTGTGCAAGAGAAAGGTGGTACACCGAGGGGGTGAGGTCCGGGGAAGGTCAGGGGGGGAAGGAAAGGGTAAGGGGGGGATTGGAAAACTATCATCGTCAGGAAAAACTCATGAGATATACGGAAGACACAACTGGCGAATCAAGGAACCCTGCTTAAAATTTGTGCAGCGTACTAACGAAAAAGGGAGCGTTGCGATACATTTTGGGGCAGGGTCCGAGGACAGGGTAAGGGGGGGCGAACAGAATAAAAGGGCGGAAGGCACAAAAGTGCACATAGAAGGGGAGAAAGGTCCAGGAGTTAGTTCAAACTGTGGCGATCAGCGTAAATCAGCGGACGAGGTGGGCCACAGGAAAAAAAAAGATCTCTCACGGGTCGGGTGCAAGTCAATCTCACGGACAGGGAGACGCCAATAGTTGTTCCGCATTAAGGAAATTCACAAAACGCCCTTAGGGCTGGAAGTTGAGGCCCCATCAATAACAGACGTTTGGTCCTGAAAGGAGGCAGCTTGGAGGAATCACAAACGGAGCTGGGCAGGTAAAGGGACAAAAAAGGGAAGCGCAGGCTTGGGGAGCGCCTTTCTACACAAAACATGGCGGATTGACGGTCGTAAAAGGATCGGGGGGGGAAGGGGTCTCGCATTCAACCCCTTCAGTATAAAGTGAAAACTTAAGATGAGGACCCGGTGTGTAATGTCTAACGATAGGGAGCCCACTGTCGTTGACAGTTGGACACAGCGGGAAACCCAGGGAATGGGAGGATTTACTGGCGCAGGAGGACAGCAAAGACTGCAACACTCCTATTAAGGGGGAGGGAAGAAAGAGGAGTGAGGAAGAAACCGCCTTCCATCAAGGGAAGGACTACTACGTGCTCTTGTATAGCTTTTGGGTCACTCCTTTTGGCGGGGGCAGACCTACTACGAAAAATGCGATACGGCAAACAACGCAAGGCCTCAGGTGGAAAAGGGGGGTCCCAAGAGGGCGGGTCGTGGGAATAACTGGAAGGGGGAACCGGCAATTTCTCGCCAACTCTGTGAAAAGGCTTTCCTCGCGGGGGGGGTCAAAAACCGGACGATCCCTGCTAGTACCAAAAAGTAAAAGAACCAAAAAAAAGTGAACCAGCCGACGATGCGTTGCCGGGGGGGGGGAGAGAAAAAACAAACAAAGGGGAAGAAGATTTTTCAGAAAAGAAAAAAAAAATTGAGGAAACTTCCCGATGGCTTGGGGGTATTCTAAGTGGGGAATAGCCGAAGTAAGTAAAGACAGCATTCACTGACGTGCGGTGGGATAATTGGGGGAAGGGCTAATGGGGACAAGTTATAGTTTGAAAGGAGTCCCAGGGGGGGGGAGGAATTGGAGCCGGATCACTGAGGCCCCTTGCGTTGAGTGAAAGGCACTAGATGGAGGTATTGAAAAGCCAGAATTCGTGTGTTCAAAGGATTCACGAATTGAAACCTTGGGAAGGCGCGGTTGAAGTTTAATCGTAGAGGTCACATCACCAAGGGAAAGGGGGATGGAACGCAGGCTGTCAGCACGAACACGGCGAATCTTCCAAGATGCCATGGCGAAGATGTGTAAGGTCCAAGCAGGTGGAAGAGAATCGTGGAGGAAGGACAAAAGGGACGGAAGCTCATCTTTTTTGCCTACTATAGGGTGAAGGTTGACAGTCGCGGAAAAAAAACAAACAATCTACTCGAACGACCGGAAAAAAGCCCGTGAGAAGGGGGGGAGACATTATGACGAAGAACAAGCAAGATGCCTAAAAGTTGGTGGGGGCCTGAAATTGCTAAGTCGGAGGTTCTGCGGAAACTCGGCGGAGGGGGGGTCAGAGGAGCAAAACTTAGACATCTCATCAAAGGGAGGGTTGTTTCAAGGGGGGAGGGCGGAACACTCAGGGGGTTATAGTACCGTATTAAGGGGAAAGAACAAAAGATACGTGAAAGTGGGGTGCCGAAAAGGGGGGACCCAAGAAGGTCTCTAAGGGGGGGGGGAGAATTACGCCTTGTTCAGCAGGGATCCCAGTGTGACGGGCGGACTACGGACAGGTCGTGAATTTAACTTGGAGTTGTGTGGAATTAAAAAAAAACAGGGGATTCCGTGAAAATAATTTAAGATAGGTTGTATTGGACGGTCCCGGGAACCAACCACTGTAAACTGACGCCGTGAATCCGAAAAGGGCTAACGAGAGGGAGAGGGAGGAATGGGGGAGGAAGGGTGAGATCAGTCACAAAGTGTGGTATCAAGGAAAAAGGAGAAAAAAAAAGGTGGCGTTAGTTTGTTTGCCAGCTCGTAAGGTTAGATGAACCGACAAGGGGAAAAAGACCGTACCAACTTTAGGGTTAACGACCCACAACCAGAAAAGGGTTGGAGAGACGTTTCTTATTTTTGTGCACGGGTGTCAGGGGAACCAGCAGCGTCACGTGATGAAGCAAGACATGAGGTGCAGCGGGGAGAGGTTGGTGATAGAAAGGAGATCAGGGTTCAGAAAAACACAGGGGGGGGACTTCTGGGGGAGAAAATAACACATCGGGGACGGGGGGGGCCAAAAAAGAGTGAGAAAACTTGTGAACAAAGAAAAACCAACAAAAAAGAAAAAAAATGAAGAAAAAAGAAGAAACTGCATTAACACCTCCGGCCGAGAGGGGGGACCAAGGGTAACTGATCGGCAACGCAAGGGGGGGGACAAAGCTGAAATTCTGGGGGATTTCCACGCGAATGAACAAAAAAAAAATTTTTAGGGGGGGGGGGTCGGACGGGTGAACCACAGCTCAAGGGCGATAGAATTTGGTGTAGTACGTCTCAGGCGAAACAAGTTGGAAAAACGGGACCATAGTGGAGAGACATACGAACAGTTAGGGGGAAAGGACGGGGGGGGCTAGGAAGTGGATGACGGGGACTGCCCTTTCACGAAAATGTGGGTACTCAGACCTTCTCAAAGGTGAGGTTTGAAAAGGTGATTTAGGAGGCTGACCAATTGGCAGAAATGTGACCAGCCCGGCTGAACCAGAAAAAATGAAAACATGTCAGATTCCAAAAATATGTACTGGCCGAACGCAACTGACTTCAAAGAAGTGGAAGGGATGGGAGGGGGGGAGGGGAAAGGCTTCTTTTTTCTTCAAGACCTTTCCGCTTCGACAAAGAACGAAAGGAAGTTCCTAAGGGCAAAGGCACTAGGAGTAGACAAGAAAACGAGAATTCAACTAAATACAAGACGCCCGGGGAAGCGCTCAACTCGGGTACCGACTATGCAAGTGAAGAGGCAATCGACACCAGAGGGAAAACCGAGCTCATCAAGTTTGGTGGGTGTGGGGAGGGGGGGGAAACGGAGGCAGCCAAGAACAGGAGAACAGAAGAAAAAATGAATCGGTTAAGAGCCCAAGTAATCTACTTTGTGTTAAAGATCGGCCTTGTGGACGGGGGGGGTATAGATTGAACCTGAGTACGGGGGGAAAAGTTGGGCACGAAAATGGGGACAGAGGGACCAAAGGGGGGGACCAAAGGGGACGTCTTCTAAATGGTACGTTCTGTCAACAAACCTAATTCCTAGCTCCGGGGGGAGGGTGAAAAATAGGGGCAGAAAACTCACTGTTTGAATCATCCTTAGTAGTCTGTTAAGCGGGAATCCGTGGGGGGGGGGGGGGGGGGGTGGTGCGTCAACCGCTCATGAAAGGGGGGGAAAATGGACCTCTTCATCAGACTTCGCTAGCGATACCAGAGAGAAAGTCGACCTGTTCAAGACTGACGCGAGAAAGGAAGGTAGACAACAGCCTCAATCGACAAAGCAGAGGGGGTGAAGGAAAAAAAAGAAAAGGCAAGCGCTTTGGGGGGGAAAGAAAGACGATTATTTTAAACGTTTGAATACTCGCGATTTGAACTTCCCTGTCGCTGTAAAAAAGACGGAAAAAAAAAGGTTCTTCATTGAGGATGATGGGAGGTGATATAGGGGGATGGGGTCTCTCTTGGGCAAGGGAGAGCTCTCGAAAGAGAAAGGGACGGACCGGAAAGGAAAAGTCACGAAAGGGGGAAACATAAAAAAGAGGGGGTGAATCTAAATCCGGGGTCCTGAACGTCCGAAAACATCAACTATGGCTGCAGGACATTCCCCACGCAAGGCACCAATCCGTGTAAGGGGAGAACTAAAGGCCGGGAACGGAATAACAAAAAAGATTTGGGAGGAAAGAGAGAATAATCTGGGGACGGATGTACGTACCTTGGAAGTTTGTAGCCGTCGAGGGAGCGGAGCGCAAAATGGGGAAAGGCTTCCCCAAGGGAATCGGGAGTAAAAAAAGGAGTTTCTGGAGTGAAAAATCAAAGGTTATGGAAACAGTCAGCAGGGAAATCTCTGTGGTAATGGCCGATTACTGTTCGGAGGACGAGCACTGCGAGATATCAAAAGCAAATAAAAAATCGCTCGGGGAAAAGGGAATAAAGCGGAAAAAGGAAGAATCGGGTCTGTCCAAAAAAAACTTGAGGGTATGGTTGAAGCTCCCCTACGGGAAATGTGTAATCATTGAGCTGCGAGAAACCTGCCGAGAATTCAGAGTCCAAAGGGTGTCAGGAAAACGTAGAAGAGGAGGGGTCGCTTCGCGAGCGGAGGAGAGGGTAAAAGGAAGGGGCAAGGGATGGCGGGGGCAGGGCGCCGGTCACATAGGAAAAAGGAGGAGTACGCGGGGGGGAGGGAGGGGGGAAAACACGAATCGCCTGAAGATCTGAGGGGGGACTTGATTGCTTAAGCGTAGACAAACAGTTTCTGCGAAGAGGGTCTTGGTGGCGTCACGTTTAGGGACCAAGAAAAGGACGAGTAAACGGAAAAACTTCACAGAAAAGAGAAGCAAACTCGCGGAGGGAAGAAGGGCGTAGGCTTCTTTTGTGCCAGAAGTAAAGATGAGTTTGCGTAGGGGTTTCTCAGGATTCGTGGCGATGGAAATCAAAACAACTGGGAAAACCAATCCTGGGGTCTCAGGAAAACTAGGGAAGAAAGGAAGATGAAACAAGGGGATATTACCGATACCATATCGAGAAACGTGAGGGGGAGTTTTATGTACTCGGTTTTCCTTCATTACTTCCAGCAGGCTTTCGTGAAAATGAAGGGGATGTGAGTAAGGACGAAAAGAATGCAGCGGAAAGATAGGTTGGGGTAAGATATTCAAAAAGTGACGCTTAGCGTTGAGAAAGAGAGAAGCACATTGACTTCAGGTATGGCACATTCAGCAGGTAGGAAATGGGGGAGTTCACCGGCTTTAAAACTGGAACATTCAAGAAGCCTAATAAATAAGACAATTCTTTAAAAGGGGGGAAGGATTGACGGGATTCTGGAAAAATGAAGGTGGCTCTGGAAATCAAAATCAGCCAAGAAGACGGGTCAAAAACTGCGCAAAGTTCGAATATATTGCTGAGAAGGTGGAAACTCAGGTTGGGAGGGAAACAGAAGACTTGGGAGTATAGGAGCACAAAGATAGGAGACCAATGAAAACTGTGGAAAAAAACTCACCCGACACTAGAAATGTTGTTTTTTGGACGGAGGAGAGGAAATATACCGGGGGAAAAGTTGACAAGTACGGGGTAAAAAAACCTGATCATTCAAAAGGAGAAAAAGTGCCTCGAGAGAGGGAAATACTCGGAAGGGAGGGGGGGGTGGGGAAAGGCAAGAGCGCAAGGCTTAATTTTGGGTTTAGGATCTTTCAGGAAAAGAAGTCGTCTGATTACTGGGAGAAGGAAAAGAGGACATGGGCTGGGAGGGAAAAAAAAACATCAAAAGTGGAGGCAAGAAAAGGGAGGGAGGGGGGGAAGTGTTCGATCAAAACGACATAGACCTATTCTTTCGCATCGCTGACCGACCGGAGATCAGGAACGGAAATTATTGTGGGCAAACATACTGAACGGCGTACACTATGGGGGGGGGGGGGGAAACCTTATTGTGTATTAAGGGGGAAAAAGACGTCGAGTAGTGAGCGAAATCAACGCCTGGAAACTAGAAAAGGGGGTAGCTATATAATGGAAAAAAATGCGACAGGCCGCAAAACAAAGGAATACCACATGAGGAAGTCGAGCCAGGTGTGGTGGTAAAAATCGAAAACGCAAGGAGAGGGGAGAAGGTAACGCAACGGTTTGGGTGAACTGACAGGGACCATAACTTCGATTGACGGATGGAAAGGCAAAAGGGGGTGCCTGGAAAAAAAGGAAAAAGCCTCAAAGGGGGCTGAAGGCCCCGACAATGTCAGAGTCCTGACCGTCACACTGGAAAACAAAGGCCGGAAGGAGGGGAGAACGTCATAGGTGCAAAACGGAGGCACCAACGGAGAGGAAAGGTCTTGGGAGAAAGGACATCTCAAGAAGGGATACGCCAACGTGTTAACAATTACGAAGAAAAAAACTTAGCTTAAGGATCAATGTGGCGGTTGAAAAAGCAAAACAGAAACGGGGGAGGAGCAATCTTACGAAAGAACAAGGGGAAAAACAAGAAATGAGGCCAAAGGGGCAAAAAAACACGTAGTCATCGAGGCAGGGGAGCGCCTAATGTAGACAAACCAACGCGGATTTTACCGCGTTCTATGACAGGGGATAAATGGGGAGCGAAACGGGAAAGAGAAAAAGGTCCTCCCTGAGAATTAGGAAAAGGGTGGGGACAAAATATACCTGGCTTCTGGTAATGGCTCAAACGATGGCGACGGGAGGGGAAAAGGGTCACGTAAAAAGGGTAGAAGAGAAAGGGCGTGGATAGTCATTCGGACGTATAACCTCCCCCCCACCAAAACCAAGCAAAAAACCCCCCCAACCCCCGCAAAACCCACCCCCACCAAACCAAGCCCGAACAAACCCCGTCCCCTCCGGCCACGGAAATACAAGGCACGCGAGTAGTAAAACCACCGCGACCCCTCTTTCGGCCTGGGGGATGGAAAAAGATTCACCTGCCCGAAAGTTCAACCGAACAAGAGGAGCGTGGGGGGGATCATAGGTTGGTCCAAAAAGAACAGGGTTGGGGGGGGGAAAGGTCCCCCCTGAAGGGCAATAAGAAGAAAGGCAGAAGAACCTCAACGCACGGAAAAGTGTATTCCGTGTGTCCCGCCAGGAGGGAACGGCTGGAGCCATTATTGGGTAGGGAAGTGGGGATCACCAACGATGGTGAACGAGCGGAAATGAGGTTCAACCTAGGAAGGGGGAACCCGGAAAAAGTCGTCGGAAAAAAATCGAGAATCCCCAAATTTATCGGGCCGACGAAGAGTAGAAACGAGAGGGAAAATACGAAACAGGGAAGGGAGGGAGGAAAAGAGAGAAAAGGTAAGCGTAGAGAAAAAGCAGCTAGTCAGGGGCGGAATGGGACATTTTGGTTAGGCGGGAAAGTTGGGGGTGGATAAAATTAAGTTGAAACGCGAAGCGGGGGAAAACCAAAAAAAGGAAAACACAGTCAAACGTGAAAAAAAAAGCGGCGAGAAATTGTCCGGAACTCAGGGCCAAGTGCAAGGAACTCGGAACAGGGAGGGGGGGGGAAAAAGGTAACCGAAAAAGGGGCTCGTTGAGAAGTCGCCGCTTCTTATTGGGGGGAATGGTGGGGGCTTAGACACTTTTTAAAAGTATGTAGGAAGGAGGGGAAAAGGTAGGGGGGACTTCCTTTAAGGGGAATTTGTTTACAGGGAGAAACTGGAGGGAGTCATCCACCAGGGGAAGAAAGGGCCGGCGGCTTCATCGCAAGCACTGCCGGATCTCAAGAGAATGGGGGAAGAGTTGGAAAGATTTAAGTCACGCGGGGCAAATTTGAACCGGAAAAAGGAACGAACAGAAACAGGTTGCACACGGAATCTACGAGAAGGGGTTAAAGAGTGATTCGAAAAAGAGGATCGAGCCGCACCTAAAACGGGAAAAGAAAGTTTGGAACAAGGGAGGTTGAGAGGGGGCCCAAATCCTGACGATGCCGGGGGGGCGGAAAAGTAAGGGTCACGGGGGAGGCAGGGAAAGAAAGAAAAACGTGTCTTGGGCTTGAGGGGGGACAAGGGGGACGACACCGTCACTCATTTTAGTCGTGCGTTGTTGCCTATGGAGGAACCAAAATGGGGCGTTAGGAACAAGTAGCAATGGGGGAAAAAAAACGAACCTTGAGAGGGAGGTGGTGCCTCACAGTGGAATAACTTCGCACGAGGTTCCTCAGGGGTCACAGCAAAGATCGAAAAGGGGGGGGTTAACTGTCGAATTTGAATTGCAGGGATCAGCCGCGTGAACCAGTGGGTTAAAATGGGTTTCGGAACATACCGTCAAAACGTAACGTTAAGGGGGTACCCGTGACCACCCAACACGTGCGTACCGAGATGAGTCGTAACTAACGGCTCAGGGGGCGGCGCAGAGTCAGAGGAAATTTGCTAAGTGGGGGGAGGGGCTGCCTGCCCTGGGGTGTATCAAGGATAACGCTCACGTGGCGTTAGGTCCAAGGCGCGGGAAGATCAAAAAGGGGAAAGAGGAAATACAGGAAAAAAAAATGAAAGGGTGACGTACAAAAGAGGGGGGGGGGGGGTGTAAAACCTGAAGAATTGTGTGACCACGACGGGGTCTGGAAGCCCGCAAGAGGGCACGTTATGCTGTAGCAAGAAAGGAGTCAGGACGAGAAGGAAAAGCTAGGCGTTGGGGAGAGAACACGAAACCAGTCTCTTCTGGGAAGGAAGAAAAGGGGGTGTATCTGGCTATAAAACCAGATGGGGCATCTTTACGCTGCCGTAATCGCTACAGGGTCGATTTTCTAACGAAAAAGGAAAAAAGAAAAACAATGGGCCAAACACCAAACCAAAGGAGGATAGTCTCGGGGAGAGGGCGATGATCACCGAGACCGTAGCAAATGGAACTGCAATTAATTAGGGACCACGCGAATTCAACACAGGTATGTTGTGAGGGTAGGGAACAGCTAAGGGGTCTCGAGTTGGGGGGAATGGAGGACATAAGTATTGCCTAAATCGGAGTGGGAAAGACCGTGAGCAGACCAAAAAAATGAGGTGGGAGCTGGGGGGGGAGTTTGGCAAGGGAAAACCAACTTGGGGGGGAAAGGGAAAACCTGGGGGGTACAAAAAAATCCATCAACTCCCATTGTGAGAGAGTTGAAGAGTCTTGACTGGGTAAGCACCCCTGCTGAATAGAAAATCATGCTGAAAATGTGCCAGGGAAAGTCCATGCTTCAGTTCGGCCAAGAGAACCTCAGCCCTGGACTCGCCTTAACTTGAACGAGCGGGGCGCGACGCGCCGGACCAGGTTAAGAGAGCGGAGAAAAAAGAGCGTAAGTAAGAAAGGGAAAACTTCTACAAAAAAAAGATGGCCGTCTAGGGGAAGGGAAGGGCGGGGGGGAGGGGGGTAGTCCGAGGGGGGGGGGGGGGGGGGGGGGGGGGGGGGGGGGGGGGGGGGGGAAAAAGGGGGGGGGTAGGGGGGGGGGGGGGGCGGGGAACGGGGGGCGGGGGGGGGGGGGCGTGGGGGGGGGGGGGGGGGGGGGGGGGAGGGGGGCGGGGGGGGGGGCGGGGGGGGGGGGGGGGTGGGGGGGGGGGGGGTGGGGGGGGGGGGGGGGGGGGGGGGGGGGGGGGTCAGGGGGAGGGGAGGGGGGGGGTGGGGGGGGGGGGGGGGGGGGGGGGCGGGGGGGCGGGGGGGGGGGGGGAACTCAAAAATTATAAAAAGGTCCTAAATTTTAAGGGCCCTTGGCCCGAGAACATTAGTAACAAAGGTTGTCAGTTTGGAAAGAAAAAAAAAAGGTCACCAAAATAAATCACCGCAAAAAAATCATCGGGCACCATAAATCCAACTTGTTTTACAACGCTCAGGTGGCAAGAGATCTTTCTGGGGGGAAAAGAGTTGCCCGAGGAAGGGGCGAAGCAGGGGGGAAGAACGACCGAAAATAAGGCCACCAGAGGAACCTAATTTCGCAGAAGGAGGGAAACTTTCTTAAGCAATCACAGGTCGCAAGGGCCTTGTCGGGGGGGAAACGCTCGTGGGGCCGGACTCAGATGTGGAAAACTAAAAGGAAAAGGAGGTCATGGGAAACTGTCCGCAGAGAAATTGAAAAAAGGGTAACCACAAAGGCAGGCCCATCTTCGAAGACGATAAAAGAGATGTGACCAGAGGGAGTGACCTGGGAAGATAGAAGGAAGAAAAAAGGATGTATACCAGCATTTCTTACACCATCTAAAGGGGGTGGAGTGGAAAAATACGGCAAAGCGCTTGGGGAAGACGAAGTAGTTTTCTAGCTGGAGCGAACTAAAGGAAAGAAGAGGATTGGGGAAAAGAAGGAGGAGGCGGGGGAGGGATATCGGGGGATTTAGAGAGGATCCAGTTTTCAAGGTGAAAAAACCAAGAAGATTCCCGGAAAAAGGGGGGGGAAAAGTGTCGAAGGAAAAAGACCAGGGAATGACCTAGGAAAGAGGATGGCTGAAACAGTACCCAATGGAGACTATCCACCGGCATCCTTTGGGAAAAAGCACGTACGAGCTCTCTGGAACAACAAAAGAGGAAAAAGAGAGGGGAAGTCAATTCTTACCTGGAGGGGGGGGGAGACGAAAGAGGGGGCGGCTCTTCCTACAGGGGTATTCCTTACCAGGGATGAGCTTCAGTGTCTCAAGGGCGTAAAGAGAACTTTTGGGGAAAAACATAGAACGGTAAGAGAGGTTAGGGGTCCTAATTTGAGAATCTGGGGAAAAAAGGGCGAAGAAAGGAGTTCAAAGAAAGAAGAGCCGAGGTTAGGATTGAACCGGAAGGCTAAAAAAAAAGAAAGCGAAGGATAAAACGTTAAAAATAAGAAGGTAACAAAAGAGTCTGGGAAAGGGGGGAGTGGGAAGCTCCCTCTGGAGAGTGTGTAAGCCTGAGGATGCTACCAAGAGAAAGTGCGGGCGGAGAAGGTAAGGAAAAAGCGTGGGGGGCGTAAATCTTAACAGGATGTCCAAGGAGGAAAAGTTTGTTACAGTACGTAAACACAGCTTCAGGGTTGCCGACCCAAATCAGGATTAACACATAGAAATGGACTGAAAAAGGAACACTACAGGAATCCAAACGATTTAATTTATTGAACGGACGAGACTCTCTCAAAAAGAAAAAAAGTGGGCCGAGGGGGGGGAGATCCGGGGGGTTCGGGAGGCAAAACAAAAGGACAGACGGAAAAAAGGGAGGGACCCGGGTCTTTCACAACAGCCCTCTTCAAAGAGCGCCCAACATAGGGGGAGGAGATTGGGGACAATCGGAAAGGGATGTTTTCGGGGGGAAAAACAGGGAGTGGCATACCTTCGTGATTCCATTTCAAAACATTAAAGGCACAGGGGGCTCATGTTGGAAGGAAAAGAAAGATTTACCAAGGGGGAAGTCAGACCGAGGATAAGTAAGAGGGCGGAGGACGTGAGAGCACGGTGAAACCGAAATAACTGCAACTTGAAGCAATGAAGAAAGAAACGCTCGGATTTGGTTGCTCCTGCGGGACAGGGAGAATTGGAAAAATGCTCGAAAATATCGTGGGATCAAGAGGAAACAGCGGATGTACGAAACGGATCGACATAAAGGTGGAAGGAGTGGCACATGGTAAAGTCATGAGAGGCTATTGTGGGTTCTGCAGGATGTCTGCCCTTGGACAAGGTAGCCTAGACAGATGGGAACAAGATCTGTAAAAGGGAGCCTATGGATTAGGGGGCGTACCACCGGCGTGAACGTAGGGGATCCGGTCCATCCGTCAGCAAGAATTCCACCAAGGAAAGGGAAGAAGTATATTGGAAGAAGTATCCAGGGCCAACTAAGATGGGGGGCAAACGCGAAAAGGTTGTCGTCTAAGAAGTTTGACTACACCGCAAAGAAGTACAAACGAAACCTGGGTGGGTGGTGGGGTAAAGACGAGTTCGCGGGGGGAAAAAGTAATGGGCAAAAGGTTTCGAAAGGGAAAAAAAATCATGAAAGTCGTACGCACCTCTCGCACTCTGCTCTAAAGGATGTGTTTCCATGGGGGGAAGGCCTCGTTGGAATCTTCTGGGTCAAAACCGAGGCGATTACAGTCCGAAAGAAGGCAGGGGGCTGTAACCGGAAAACAATAGGAGAAAAACGAAGAAGGGAAACGGGGGGAACGGGGGTAGAGAAAACACGAACAGCTAGAAAATATTTCGCAAGCTGACCGGGAGAGAAAGGAAGAAAAGAGGGCTGGCGGCTAGGGGGAAACAACAGAAGACCGTGAGGGAACAGGAGGGCTGTGGGGGGTGTTTGAGTCACAATGAAAAAGGGGGAGGGTAGTCATGCATCGGTAAGGGGGAATCTAACTATAAAGCAAGGAAAACGAGCTCTATCAGGAACAGGTCAGGAGAAACTCAAAAAAGGCGACAAAGAGAAATGGCTGACTCTAGAAAAAGGAAAAGGTGAAAAAACTCGAGGAGAGGGCGCAAGGGGGGGGGTCACGGGCCCGTTATAACGGACGGGGGGACGGTATTGAGCAAAACACTTTTGAACCAAGAAACCAGAGGAGAATAAGACATGGAAAAAGGTCCTGGACATTGGGAGCTAAGCTGGAAGGCCGGAATAGGCGGCGAACGCAGTGGCCACCAGGGGGCGGGCACCAAATTCCCTGGGGTGGGAAGCAAGGACGGGGACTGAAGAACGGGAAGGGGGGTCAGAAGCAACCTTAGAGGAAGCTCAATGTGAGGCTTGTTGCTGTCGGGGAGCCCCAAAAAAAAGACCAACGTTTTTTTTACGGTCAGCTTTCAGATAAAAAGAAGGGAAACGGAGCACAAATTTGAATAGGCATCGAAGATGGCTCCGAACTTTCACACCGAAAGGAAAACAAGGGGGGGGGGGAAATTGGGAAGGGGTCTGAGGATAGGGAGACGTGGGGTGAGAAACGGCACGAGAATCACCCTTCTCGGGATTCAAAGGGAAAGGAGTGGGCCGTTCCTGGATGTGAACCGATAGGATGGAAAAAGGGGGAAGGGACAAATCTCTCAAAGAGAATTGAAAAATCGCTTGTAAAGCTTGCGAGAGGGAAAAAGGCGCCACGTTTCGGAAGGGGTAGGACTCAATCAGAGGAAGCAGGAAGACACAGTAAAAGGCAGAAGGATAAAGTGGAAAACAAAGGGACAAAAGGGAGGGGGGCAGCGGAAGGCAAAATACCGGAAATACTAAAAGGAAACGAACTACTTCCTCAGTTGGGTAAAGAACGCCTCTGTTGAGAGCCGGCTGGGAAAGAACTGGCAAAGGTTAACCGGAAATTATCGCAACGCTGGGGACGAGCTCTGGTTGAAAGCGTTGATTTGAGAGAGGAAAAGAAAAACCAAGGGAAAACCAGATGGGCCGAAGGCTAGGGAGGGAAGAGAGAGGAAATAGAAGAAAAAAAACCTTGGAGGGAGGAAAAAGAGAGAAAGGATCAGGAAGAATCCCAGCACGCAGTTCGGCCAAGGGGGACTTTTGTGGATCGTAAAGTGGGGGTTTACTCTAATTTACTACAAACTGAAAAACATCAGAGAGAACAGCGTTGGGCGTTGTTCAGAAGAGGGAACAATTGAGGGAAAAGCCGGTGGGGAAGATTAGAACAGCGGCGGGAAACCTATAAAAAGACCGTGTTGAGGCAATTCAGACTTGCCGGGTAGAAGGTGGACAAGAGCGAAAACACGGGGGGGGGGAAAAAAAAAGGGAAGAAATCGATGTCTTGGAAAAGGGCCGACTTGAAAGGGGACGGGTTCAAGCCGCTTTAGGAAGAATCACCTGCGAAGAGTTGGCGTGAAGAAAGAATCCGGCTCTCCGAGATTCCAGATAAAAGGGGGAAAGGAGTGGGGGGAAGGTAAACAGTTGAAAGGGCTTGGGCGCAAGACAAAAGGGTAACGCCAGGCGTCATGTTTGGGAAGACTGAATCATACGAGAAGGGAGACCAGGCTCGGCGAGGCCACGAAAAGGAAATCAAGGGGCGTGACCAGTTCGGTAGATGCTCTCCAAAGCCTGCACTATTCAAGGAGTTGGGGGCAGGGAAATGGGGGATCGGATTTCTTATCAGTGCTGGCGGAAGAAGCTGCTTGAGGTGATGGGATGGGAAAAGAAGAAGAATCGTTATCAAAAAGATTGGAGGTGGTTGGGCAGGAGGGAAAGGGATAAAACTCTTTGCGTTATACCGTTTGCTAGGGAAGGTAGACAAGAGGGCGTTTGTGAAGCCAAATACGGAGAGGAGCTAGAAGGGACGTTGAAAGAAGTATAAAAAAGGTGGGGGAAGTACGGAACTCCTTGAATGGAAGATCAGCCTCGATATGGGGGACTGGTATTCGGCAGGGCGTCAAAAACCGGCAATTGGCGTGTCAAAAAAACGTGAGAATAGACCGAGCCAGGAAGGAGAAACCTCTAACACAAAGGGGTGTCTCAGGATAAATCAGTGGAGGGCGCCCGTTGATCGGAAGGTAGTCTGGAGACATATAGAGAAAGGTGGAGTTAGGAGGGTTACAAGCGAAATAGACAAACTACCGATACCGGGGAGGGACCTACCGGGGTACCCAATTGAGTCCACAACATAGGGAACCGACGGTCATATGTGTAGGAGGTCTGGAACCGGGGTCACTGGAGCGAACGGGTCATCAGGAGAAAAGGATTTTCCCAAAGGTTGGGGATGAGAAAAAAGAAAAAAAAAAGTCCTCTGGGAAAATTCACTTCGCCCTTGGGGGGGAGGCTACCACATCAACCAGATGCATCTGGCTCAGAGTAATTGTGCAAACAGGGACAGGAAGAAAACCACTCAAGGAAGAAAAGCGGGGAAGCCTGAGGGGGAGAAGGGAACACACCCCTCCGAAAATTAAGGAGGAAAGGGGAGGACGTGAATGATCGGGGCACTGACCTGGCACCAAGAAAATTGGGTAAGCGAGAAAACGATGACATTTTGGGTGCGGGGGGAAGATGAACAAACTTATTGGGGAGAAAGAAGGGGGGGTGTGGATAAACTTTTAACAACGCCCATGAGAGCTGGCACGACATCGGAGGGCAACTGACCTCGAGAATGACGAAACACGAAGGCAGGTGAAGACGGGGAGGAGTTAGGAGGGGGATTAAGGTGCCCGTCACTACCTGGGTACGAGCCATATCGTCCCGTGACAATGGACTATTCAGGATGACTTGGGAAAACCGGGTCCGCTGAAAGAAAATGACGCATAAGGACTGAAAGGGGGAAAATCCGAGTCCAATGAGGAGAGAGGGGAAGACCTACCCTGGATCAGCTGCTTAACTTGATCACCGGGGGGAGGGGATGAAGTCCTGAAAGAAAAGGGAGACTGTTAATGAGCAGGTGTGAAAAACAACTCCTCGCGAAGTCCCTCTGAAGAGACTGAAGTCAATGGAGGTCCACCTCAATAAACGAAGACTAGTGTACTCGTCGACCTCTGGGAAAGCGACATGCAATTGGAAGGATCAAGGGGAAATAAAAGGGAAAACCCGAGAAAACAAGGATAAGGGCATCGCAGGGTGGGCGTTGGGGTGGAATGGAAGTCCAATACCGTAGAAAAGAATTCGAGAAAAAAAAATCAGAGGTGAAGGACATAAAAATCCTGAATGGAAAACTCTCTTGTAAAAATCGAGACTGACGTGTAAGCGTGGTAGCGTTCTTCTTCTATACGTTGCGCGCATTGGAACCGAAGCTACGAAGGACCTCTTAAGAAGAAAAAAGGGAAGGGAGTTTCGAGCAGAAACACAAGAGGGAGCCTGGCGATTGCGTAACCGCTCGGTTCAGGAAAAGTTGTTTCCTCCTGAGGGAGGAGGAGCATCGGGCATAAGACTCAAGGAGGGAAGGGCAATAAAGGAACAAATGGAGGGGGGGCGAAAGAAAGAAAAAGATCGGTACTACTTTTCCTGGATAAGACCGTGAAAAGCAAGGTAGACCAGCATAGCATCGCCGGGGGGGGAGAGGAAAAAAAACAACTGCAAGAGAGGGGGACGAAATATTATGGGGGGGAAGGTCTGAAAGACAGGAAGGGGAACCCAATAACGGGTCAATGAGAGTTTGGAAATCCCTGAGGAGGGATGAGGTTGTGATAGATGGCTTCCATTGACGAGGGAAAAAAATACAAAAAGATGGGAGTCTGAAAGAACCTCAGGAACTGTCCAGAAGGGGGGGGGGGTGAAGAAAAGGTCTCGTGACAGACGCCTTGTACTAATAAGATCATCAAAGAATAAGTACAGAAATGGCTAACGAGACAGAGCCGGAGACTACAACGGCTAGGAAAATTCCTGAAATATAACCACCACACAAAGGGATTAAAGGCAAGGTCGTAAAGGGACGTTGGAAGAGGAACTTAGTGCTCGGAAGAAAAAAAGGGGGACGGGGAACTTCAAGCCATAGTTTGAGAGTTCGCAAGGCGGTGTCACCGAATTATCTGTAGTGGAATAGGAGGGGAAGGGGCCGAAATTGAGGGGAGAATCAAAAATGCGAAGAACCAATATAATAAGCCGGGAAGGGGCACAAAAAATGACCTGGAAGTGTTGGCGAAAAATCTGGCGCTATATCAAAAGGTGACAAAGGAAACCCAAGGAGCTGATAATCTCCAAACTGGGAAGGGGAAGCCTGTGAGATGCTTGTAAAAGAGGTCCTATCTATGAAAGGGTCGAAGTCACGGTAGGAAGAGGGACGAGGTGGCTGCTTCTGCGAATCCAGGCTTCCTTTGATGCGCGGAGGGACAAAATGCCGTGGCAAAGTAAACAAATAGAGGGGAGGAACGAGACGTTTAAAAAAAACAGGGGACTAGGAAAAAATTAAAGGGCTGGATTGAGGGGAGCGGGGCAAAGTCGTGTCTCTAAGAGGGGCTCTGAATAGTACGCCCGTTCGGAAGGGGGCCAATAGGAGACACCGGAAAAAAAAGTAGATACCCAAGCTGACCTACAGTAGAACCCAATCCCCAAGGGGAAAAAACACAAAAGAAATTCTCTTGGGGGAAAGATTGAAAGGATGAGGGGAAATACGGATGTTTGCATGAAAGTGCCTACCTGCTTGTGAAAGAAAAAAAAATTGAAAACTTGCAGAGCAGTGGTTACGGAAGACAAAGAAAAGAATTAAGGTGCATAGTAGGGGGGGGGGAGAAACGCGGGAAAAAAATGTAATAGACGAGGGTTGTACCCTGTCTCTCAGAAAAGAGACGAGGGAATCGCAGGAAGAGTCGAGGCTATGTGCTGCGAGAGGGGAAAAGAAGAAAAAAAAGCGTAAAAGGGGACTGGTTCAGAGAAGTCAAAGTGAGCGCTGTGGAGGAAAAAAAGAGCAATGGACCCAAGGCACATGTTCACAAGGAGTATTTTAGGAACTGGGGGAAGGGCACCGGGGGGGGGGCTTTCCAAAAGAACAGAAAAAAGAAGGGAAAAAAAAAGTCGGAACATGGAGCCGGAGGGTGATTGGGGGGGGAGGTACCCAGTCGGACGGGGCAGTTAGAACGGATAAGTAAGAATATCAAGGGGGAAGTTTCAAACTTAACGGCTTTAAGGGGGAAGCGAAATGGGTCATTGCAACTCATTGTCAGCAACGCGAGTTGGGTGGGGAAGGTGGAATTTCAGTATTTCGGCCAAATGAAAAGAGGTGGAAAGCAAAGAAGGTTGGTTGGGGGGACTATCTTGAGAGTGTAAATAGAAAAAGAAAGTGCAGGTGCCAGGGCCGGGGGCCGATCATCACGTATACAATGGGGGGAATTGCCCATCTAAGAAAGGTAGTGGTGGGGGTCCGGGCAAGAGGGATAAATAAAGGGATAGTGGGGGGGGGGTAGGGTGGTTTTGGGAAGGGCTTTCTTTCTTCAATAAGAAAGTGGGGTCAGGAGTGGATCCCAAAACACCACCCACAAACCAGTAAATGCAATCTGGTGAGTGACCAACTCAAAGTCGAGGGGAGAAAGAACTAAGGGGTCCGTTTTCCAGAAAAACACGACTAGAGGCAACTGGATCGGAAAAGATACCACAGGAGAGGGGGAAAGGGGGTCCAGAAAACAAAATAAAAGGGAGATACCGCGGGGGGGGACAAGTAAAGGTGTTACGGCGGCCAACCGTCGGGGTAGAGAATATCAAGCTCGTGGAAACTCGGCAAAAAAAAAAGAGGGAATTGTAGAAAAAGGGGGCAAAAATCCGGGAAAAAAAACGGAGCGTCCGATAGAAGTCTGAAAGAAAGGTGTGGGCAGGAATGAACGCGCGGAAGTGGTTTGGTCAAGGAAAACAAGAAAAGGCGATTGACAGGGTTTGCCAAAACCATGTGGAAGGAAAGGCCAAGGCAATATCCATCGAGGAATCCCGACAATGAACAGGAAGGAAACTGGGTCTGAACTACCAAATGAAAGAGAAGCAGCGGTGGGAGTAAGGGGGCCACCCCGGGGGGCGTCACCAATCGACGGAGAGGTTCTATTCATCGCAATCGTCAGAAAAACGCCAACGAGTTTCAGTACGAAGTGAAGAGGGAAAATCATGAGTACGGATTGCACAATCATCAAAAGCTGGTGGAGGAGGGAGGATGTCGAAAAAACCAGAAATCCAAAGAAGGGAACATCATAACCAAAAGGGGGAGGAGGTGAGAGGGGGGGGAGTCGCCTACAGGGAGAAAAAGCCCCGCTCACGGGGATTGTCACGAGAGAAAACGGGGGAAGATTTAAACAAAGAAGAATTAGGATCGAGTCACAGGTAAAACCGGAGGTAAACTTGTGTAGCACGGTAGGTTCTGAAAATGAGGGAAAGGGGGAAACATCTCGGCCCGAAGGGGGCATCGTCTTAGAACGCAGTATGAAACATAGCTCCAATCTTCGGCCTGGGGATGGAAACAAAAATCCTTATTCACAAACTCAGGGAACAGGGGAAGGCCGACGTGCGCGGCTCAACTTTGGGTCCAGTCTTTTCCGCTGGGAGTGCAGCCTCACTCCACGGCACAGTTGTAATCCAAAGACTGAAAAAGAGGCAGGGAAAACCTCTGGGAAATACTTGAAGAAGAACTGCAACAGGAAAAAAATCCATTGTGAACGATCGAGCTGCGGGGGGTCAACCGCTTCTGCGTTTCAATTACCTTCTTCTAGTCCCAAAAAGGGACGTCCACAAAAAGTTCCCAGAGGGGGCGGGAGGTTTGAAGTACGGAAGATATATCGCACAAAAGGGGGAAGATGAAAAATAGGTTCACCTCGTCAAAGAAAAACTTAAAGGACCATATGGGAACTGGGGGATTTCGAGTTTTGGTTGGACTCGAGAATTTTTGAAACGGAGAAGGAAAAAAAGAAGTAAGCTCTTCAACCAAGCAGTGAAAAAAAAATCGAGGTGGACTCGAAATAAGGGAAAGGTCCAAGGGGAAGGGAAAACAGAAAGGGGGGAACTGATACACTTAGGAAGGTTGAGAGTTGAGGGTCGCATTGCTTCGTATTGTACTTGTGGGGCGCCACGGAAAAGAGGGGGGGAACAAGAAAAATCCGCTTTTCGGACCACGGGAGGGAAGGGGGCCGGGGAGGAAATCTTGAGTGGTCCATCACCAAGCCGAAAGATGGAAAAAAGGCTGTTCATAGCGAAGCACAAGGAGACTAGGCTCTTTTGGGGCATAGAAATGTGGGGATGGGACCACGCAGGTTGCAGGACGATCGGGGGAAAGTAAGACGGAAGGCTTTTTTTTTTGAAGTTGCCACGACGAGAAGGGTAATGCAGAGGGGCGTCGCCTCACAAAGTTGAGCGGAGGAACCCCAGTGGCTGTAAAAGAGCGAAAAAAAAGAGATTAAAAAGCGTTGTTGCTTAAATTGAAAGAAGTGATGGGCGGGGAGAAGTGGTCATGAAACCGAAAAAACGTGCTGTTGGAGGGTGATGGGCCGCCGAAAAAAAGGACAGAACGCACTCAGTAGTTGTTGGGGGAAACTTCGTAAGGGCGGAAAAAAAGAGGTACTTTTTATACAGGGGTCAGGGGGTGAGTAGAAACACCGATAAGGGGAAGGGTGAGACCCCAGGGGGGCACTATTACTGTTTCACGAAGCAGGGATGTCCAACAAGGGGTAAGGTATAATCCTGGAAAGGGTCGTTAGGAAACCGATGTAGAGGCGTCAAGTATTCGGTAATTGGATGTCGAGGCAATCAGGGTGAAACACCAGGCAAAAGAAAGGGAAGCCCGAAAGTCGGGTCACGCTCTTAAAACAAAAACGGCCTATCTTCAGAAGGGAAGGAGTTCTACCTTGGAGTCAGGTCAAGGCACTGGGGAGATAGTCACGTGGGGAGTGTTAAAATGGCAGGAATAGGGGAGAGGTAAGAGAATCTATCTGTCGTACCGGCCCACAGGTAAGTTCCAACAACCATGTTGAGTACTGTCAGTATGGGGGAAAACTCATGAGGTGGATCATTCAAGGGGGGAGTTAGAGCCCGGGAAGGTGAAGGAGGAAGGCTACGAATAATGTCGCAAAAAAAGGATTGGTGATCAGAAAAAGAAAACCCATCAGGGAAAAAGTTCTTTGAGCCTCCACTTTGCGGAGAACATCACCAAAGAGATCGAGACAGTAAGAAGACAATGACTTTGGAAAAAGAAAAAAGGGGGGATCTACCCCATAACAAAGGAATACAGACTCTAAGGAGTTGACAATTTAACAGCCAATCCCGTGCTCATAGTTTCTAGTTGTAAAGGTTAGATTAATTAATGAAAACGACAAATATCTTTAATGGGGGAATAGGGTGGCAAAACAAAACAAGGGGGGAGTGGTGATTGTGGACATGGGAAAAATCTTGGAAAGGTTCGGTTTGAATGGAGATACAAAAAGTCTCGAGTGGCTACAATCTAGTTTTTCACTTACCATCGGGGAAAAAGATTGATATAAAATTCCTGGGGGAAATGGGGGAGGGGGGAAAATGTCGTAAGGATGTACGGAATGCCCGTTCCAAGAAAGGTTACGCAATATCCTCAAAGGGGGAAATATTGTTGACTGGGGGCTTAGTTAAAGGGAAAGAAGGAATCCGCCGAGGGAAAAAACTGAATACATCGACGGGGGGGAAAAATTGGAAAGAATGGCTGCTTCGATTCTTTGCAGAAAGACTCGCTCAGACGGGGAAGATCCTTATGGTGGGAGGGGCGGGATAGGATGAAGGAGAAGTGCCAGCTCTATCACATCCTAGAGGGGGGGGGGCGAAGTTCCTAGGGAAGAAAACTGCAAAACAGATCCTTCTATAGGGAGTAGACAGGGAAAAAGTTAAGAAGAAATAAGTAAGTAGATGATCATCTTCTCTGACGAAAGTAAAGGAGCATTGGTCATGAATGCAACCGGACCCTGATTGGGCATGGGGCATCGAAAGGGGGCAATGTTTTGGAATGGAAGGACCAGGGAAGCAGGTCCGGGGAACAATCAAGAAGACGGGGGGTGAAAGAAGGGAACAGATCCGAAAAAACCCCGTGGGACAAGAGAGCGGGGACGCAGGAGGGGTAGAAAAAGGGGGATCTCACAGATTAGGGCAAAAAAATATGGAATCAAAAAATGGAGGCGAGTCCCAGAACCTCTTCTCAGCACTGGAGGGGGGGAGTAAAACTAGAAAGTAGCCATGAGGATTTCAGTAAAAGCTCTTGGAATGAAAAGAGAGGGGTCCGAAGGATTGGGACGGAACAACTGAGAAAGAGGGTGCATTTTCACAAAGGACCCGAAAACAAAACAAAGAAAGCCCTTACATAGAGCAAGTCTTCTCGAAGACCCGCTATCTTACTACCTTACGCTGAATACTTGAAGGGGAGAAAATCAAAAAGAAGGCTTACAAACAGAGAAAAAAAGGGGGGGGGGAATTAAACAAAGAAAAATTGAAAGAGCTGGGACGAGAAATATTGAACGTTTTTATCGAGCCGATGGGAGCCACGGAACCGTTACAATATATCTCATAGGTATAGGAGGGGGGGATCTAAGTGGTCCTTTCGGCGCACCTAGGGGCGCGGAGAGACCCAAGGGAAATGGAGATTTAGCAAAGGAAAGCAGATGCAAGGTTCCAACGTTTTTAAAAGGGGAGAGCAGCTGACAGAGGATCGAAGAAGATCTAAAAGAGGGGGGAATGAAATTAAACACGGGAGAACGAAAAACGCACCGTATCGGCGAAACCGCTCAGGTACAAAGAATAACCAAAAAAGGAGGAGGAAAAAATAGATAGAGTGAACGCAGGTAGAAGTGAGACTGGGTGTTTGGGTAGCGGGGGGGGTGCGGTGCCCTGTCAACGCGCAAATAATGGACCTTAGAAAGAGTTGGGACTCGCGCCGGAGTGAAAGCATGCTGTCAAAAAGGTACCGGGTGTGGGGCAAAAGTGGAACGGGAATATTGTAAAAAATCGGGGAAAAGACTGGCTGAGAGCGATCATGAAAAAAGAAAAAGAGCAAAGAAAGAGAGGAAGGGATTGGTCAAAAAAAAAAACGAAGGGACAAGTGAAGTGAAGGGGAGAAAAATCGTAGCAAAGATAAAAGTTTCAAATATCGCTACCTTCAGTGATGCCCCAGAGGGAGAGGTAGAGGGAGCAGGACTAAACCTGAAAGCTAGGGAAGGCAGGGTTCGAAAAAAAAAAAGGGGGGGGATAGGGTGGACCTTCTCTAAGAAATGCTGCGAGGACAGGCTGCCGAAAATCGTTGGACGGTATTCACAGGCGCGGTCCAACCGAAAATAGATAAAAAGGAAAAATCATGGGGCGGGGCCAAGAAAAATTAGCGAAAAATGGACTGTACGTGAGGCGCGACGTCAAGTCTGCTAAATCTCGCATCAAACCGTGGGGGAGGAAAGGACAGCAAAGAGGGAAAAGTAAGAAAACTTAACCGGGAAAGAGAAGGGGGACGCCAAGCAAACTTGTCCCCATCGGAGCTGTCTTCACTGTGAGTTAGCTGAATGGCCGCAGGAAGGAGAAACAAAAAAGTGGTAAAAACCCTTGGAGAGGAAAGAATCAATTGAAAACTTGGAAGGGGACTGCAAGGAAAGGAACAATTGGTACGGACATAGTATAAGATAAAAGGCGGAGGAGTTAAGATTGAAAGACTCTCCTAAAAGAGGCCAGAGGGGGAAAAGGAAAAGGCTTCCTCAGATAAAAAGCTTAAAATACTTAGCGGAGTAAGGTCAGGGAGAAACAGAGCGTGATCAAGTTAAGAGAGAGAACTCAGGGCGTGGAGAAGGGAAGAGGGAAGCAGGGGGGGGACTTAGGATAAAATGGGGGAAGCTGGAGGAGATGGTTTTGCGGTCATCCGGGGGCAGTTTCAGTCAACGTAGCAAAGAAGAAAAGAGGTACACATGAAGATCGTGAAATAACAAAGGAGGGAGGCAGTTCTACAGAAGAAGGAAATCATCCAAAGGAGCATGGGCTTGACGCATAGGGACGCATCGATGGGTCAGGCAAACCTATTGGGCTCATTTGGGTAATTGAGAAAAAAAAAAAAGGAGAGTAAGAGCCAATGAAAAAAGGGGGTTCCAAAGGGGGGACCCAAGGAAAAACTTTGGGGGGGGAAGGGGAGTATGCGCAGGGGAAAGATAGACCATTGGCGGGGATGTTGCCGATTGCACGTCTCGGGCGAAAAAAGTTTTCCATGTAAAAATAAAGGGGACAAAGCCTGGAATGTTGGGGGATATGGTCCTTGCTGGGAGGACAAGAAGTCAGTACGTCGGACGGATGACGAGCCGTACATATGCATTGGGGGGGGGTCCGTAGCAGTCGATTGTAGAAAGAAGACGGGGGGAGGGGGGGGGGCAAAAACCAAAAAAGACAATATTCTCAGAAGGAGCCCGAAAAGACAGCACAAACAAGGGGGGAGGGCTTCAGACAAGGAGGAGTGGGGGAACAACAAAAGGGCCTTCAACGCGGGTGGTAAAGAAAAGGGTAAAGTGGTAGGGGGGAGGGCACGACAGTATCGGGGGCTAGGAAACGATTCAGCGTCCGTTGGAAACCAAAAGAACGAACGGGGATCGATATATGGAGCAAACATGGTGCAATCAGTAAATGAAGAGAAAAGCCGAGGAATCCGACGAGAAGGGGGGGGGTTGCTTAAGGAACAAAGGGACTTGAGAAGGTAGCACGGGTGTGGTGGTGGATGATCCTTAAGATTTACGATTGAAGGTGAAACAGTAGATTTCCTATCAAAGACAAAGGACACAATGGAATCCTACAGGGAATGTCAGGATCACCAGGGGGCTCAAAAAAAGTGCTGAGCGAATAGCTTCTCAGAACGTCATCGTGGCCAACCTGGGAAAAAAATCGGAATAAGGTCATCGCAAAGAGGGATATAAAAAAAAACTATTGTCAGAAAAGTAGAGGAAAAAAGCAATATCAGTAGGAGTCTTTGCCAGGGTCGGGGGGAGGAAAGAAAAAAGAAAAAAAAAATGAAAAGAAAAACAGAAAGGGATGACGGCAATCTGAAGAAGAAAAAGGGAAAACGAACCAGTTCAATCACCAAAAAATAGGTCATCGATGGGAGCGCCACCTAAAAGGCCCTGGAAACGCCCGTGGATTTGACAGGTTCAAAGGAAGGGGAAAGGGCGCGACGTCATACACCAAGAAAACTATGGAAAAAAAGGGGAAAGAAGGAGTGCCAAGGTGTAGGTCTCACGTCGTCTGGAAGAAGTTAGTTTACAAACATCTTAACAACGAAGCAGGCATCGGCTAGCCGGCGTGCTTGCGCTTGAAACCCATGCGGCTGACCAAGAAATGGTGTAGGGGGAAAGAAAAAAAAGGCAAGAAGATTCAAATGGCCAACAGGGCAAGTGAAAAGAAAGTTCAAGGATCATACGGGGGGGGGGGGGACACTGACAGTTCGGTATTGGCTGCAAATCCCTTCAGAAGGAAAAGAAAGGCTACTTCAGAAACGGAAAAAGGGGGGGCGAACCTAAGTACCGGGCGGAAGAACTGGGGGGAAAGGAGTGGACC
>Ga0179591_1276423_pt1 | contig 29245 bp, 28 predicted proteins | sample CZOMad2_1_08_16f_FD_182891 | JGI IMG/M metagenome (GOLD analysis project Ga0179591, IMG submission 182891) | Vadose zone soil fungal communities from Angelo Coast Range Reserve, California, USA - CZOMad2_1_08_16fungal (PacBio error correction) | ecosystem: Environmental > Terrestrial > Soil >...
GGGGCCGGTAGGGGAGGGAAATTGTGGGAGGGAGGATGGGGAGGTGGGGGGGGGGGGGATGTGAGGAGCGGGGGGAGGCGGAAGAAATTTTTTCTTATGCCCAAAAGAGGAAGGGGTGTAAATTGGGAGGGGAGAAGAATTTGAAAGGGAGGGGGACCATCAAGAGGGTATAACTCCAATCTTCTTTTAGTCAAGGCGATCCGATAAGGGGAGATTCTGGGTGATCTAAGAGCATTTGCTGACTATCTTGAGGGGGGGCCTGACGGACCGGTTGGAGGAGAACATAGGAATCTTTTCTATATGGAAGCAGCGGGGATCGTTTTCCTTGGAAAAGGGAAGGCGTGGGCCGACCATGTCAGGAAAAAGGAGAGCCCAGAAAATCCTATGGAAAAAGGGGTATCCAAGACCGACTATAAGGGGAGATTTAAATCGACGACAGGGATTGCTCTCCGCCGAAAAATTGAACGCCCTTTACGACCACAGGGAGAAAGAAAAGGGCGGTAGCCACGCTTTATTGAAAGGTAAGAATAAGCCGCGAAGGAGGGAAAGGACGTTCCAGCCGAAGCGTATTCCCATCGTAAAAAAAAGGGGGTAACGGAGGGCAACTCCTGTACCCCGGAAAAGAAGGAGCAAATAATCTTATAAGGCTTAACGCACGGGAAAGGAAGAAAGGCTGTACTCCAACTCGATTTACCCACGACCATAAGTGAGGAAGAAAGACCACCGGCCAACTCGATGGAGGGGGGGGAAAGCAACATACTAACTGGGAAGTTAGCAAAAAGAGGGGGAGGGAGGAAAACGGATCACTTCTTTCAAACCAGCTTCATATCCTTGAGAGAAAAGGAAAGCGTCGGACACGCGATCAATAGTGAAGAAAACGGGGGAAAGATCGATCTATGTAAGATCGACTATACGCACGAAGAAGTATTACTACGCGAGACGTTCGTGCTAAGAAAGCCCTGGCGAGGTTACTATTTCATTCATGCAAAAAAGCAAGATCAAGGGCTAACCCATGAACCTGTATTGGAAGACGATCTAACCAATATGCGCGGCACCTTCAATTGAGAAAAATCAACAAAAAGGGAGGATTAGGAAAGATGAGAGATTTGGGTGATGTTGGTGGGGCCGATTTTAAGGTTCCGCGATACAAAGGGGGGGGGTTCGATCGTGAATAAAAATACAAGGGAAACACCTTTTCCTCTTGACTCGTCACCAAGAGGCTGCGCGATTCGGGAAAAAAGTATCAGTGCGGTAGGAGGAGGAATAACGACTCGTGCGTATAGGGGCGAGGGGGCCAGCAGAGAGAGGGTCGATCAAGAGTGGCTCTGGGGGAAAAAAATCGTACGCAGAGAAAAAGTAAAATAATTTCTCCGGTCACATAAAAAAAGGCGGAAAGTCGGGTAGAGAGAAGCCACTAATCGCGTTGGGGGCGGGGGGGGAGGAAGAATTCTGGTCGAGAGGGGAGTAAAGGGGGTTCTTTGAATCCCAGGGGGGGGCGGGAAACAGGTTTCTTGCCTCTCACTATTGGGGAAGAGGGGAGAAACCCAGTTTCAAAAAAGGTCCAATCATTCACTCATCCCCTTGGGGGAGAAGCCTGCATAGGCTGAAAAACAGCAACCTGATCGACGAGGGAGGGGGAGGGAGGGTCCTACCTGGGTAACCGTGCGTTTGATACTAACACGGAAAAGGAAGAGATCACCGGTCCAACTTCTGGAGTCAATAAAAGTCATTTCAAGGCCGGAGTGGAAAAGCGTTATTTAACGTCGAGGTAAAAGGGAGGCTCCGGAGGAGGTGCTTCAGAAAAACGGGTTTTGATGGGTAAAGGAGGGCGTTCTGAGCGTGAAACCTTCAACACGCCTGCATCTAAAAGAAACGGAAAGAAGAGGGCAATCCATATACAAAATTTAAGGCGTCGCCTCAAAACGGGGGAGGAGTCCGGACAACTCCGCCGAATAGGACCAAGTGAAAGAATCCCCCTACCAGTCAAAAAAACTTAGGCCGCACAAAGGGGTCGACCCTGTAGACAAGGAGCGGGGAGGGCGGAAGGGAACATACCGGTTCTTCAAGAGAAAGAAAGACACCCTTTACCCCGCAGCGGGAGGGGGTGTTGAAAAGGCGACTAAGAGAAAAGGAGCGTCGCTGAAACAAAAAGGAAAGCACTCCAAGCCGAGGCCCATTAAGGGATCTCAGGTATCACGAAAGGGGCCGACGCAGACAACAATAGCAACTTCGGGGAAAACGAAGAAAGGGAAGCAGATATTTTGAAAAAGATCATGCGTCCCTGGGTGTAGGTTTTGTCGTTTTCAAAAGGGTTGGATCGTGAAGCGTTTGTGCAGGAAAAAGGCCCTCCCAATGCCTTGTTTTGGTTGGAAGGCCGCAAAAGGGGTAGGTCTGCAAAAAAACAAGATGAGGCAGGTCAGTCATCAGGCCCGCATGTTCACGCGGAAATCCAAGAAAAGGGAGGGGGAGAGCCGTCCTGAACAAGAGCGGCGAAGCTTTCGGACTTCCGGAGCTTTTTAGAGAAAAAAGCTGCCAAGAGGTACAAAAAAGACACCGCCGAAAACAAAAAAAGAGATGGCTCGATGAATAACACCAAGGGGTCTCAAGGGGGTGATCTTACGCATCCTCCTTCATGGAGGCAGGGGGGACTAGGAAGGACTTGTGAACTGTACTCTTCAGAGAAAATGACAAGCTGAACGAGACACATCGGCAGCGAAAAATCACCTGTGTGAAAGACGACTAGAAGGAAAGCGCCGAAGGACAAGGAAGCAGCAATGTATGAAAAGACGCTAATAAGTTTACAGTCTTCTTCGATGTACTCCAGATGGAAGAGACAATTAGACAGAAAACTGGGACCTCGAAGACGCCGCAACAGAAGGAAGATAACTACTACATTTTGTATTAAGGACCAGGGCGATCCGAGGTTCCTGAAAAGAGAGACCTCTCCCTTATTTCTGTGAGAAGGAAAGAAAAAGGGGAGGGGTCCTGCCTACTGTGTTTAGAAGACGAATACGCCTCTAACCGGAGGGCTCCTCCACATAAAAGAACAGGAAGGAAGAAAATCTCGAAACAAATAAGGAGAGAGATTTGACAGCGTGCCGTCGCCGGCAAAGGAAATCGCACCATAATCCCGGGGGGTACTTAGGCCAAAAAGGTGGGGGCCTCGGGCCTGGAGAAACGCGATTACCTGTAAGAACTCCAGACGAAAAAAGAGCAAACCCAACTGGTTCCTGCAGACAGAGGAAAGGAGAAGCTAAGGAAGACGAAAGCTGTTTTTTGAAGGCCCGTAGAAGACTGATCCGAGAGAGAAAAAATCTCGCACCGCCTTCGTCAAAGGGGGAAGAGGGGGGGAAAATAATTTAAGAAGTCCCTTCGCCCTACGCCCATAAAAACTCTGGGCCGCGGAAGATCGGGAGAGGAAAAATGCCCTTGAACAAAAGAGAACCCAATCCCGGAAAAAACCTCTACCGGCCAGAAGGGAATCGTCAAGCTCAATAAAAAAGTAGCTTTCTGCCAAAAACATGGGCAAGGGGAAAAGGACACTTTCGTTCATCGAGAAAAAGAAACTAAAAGGGTCACGGAGTCTTAAGGGAGGATTTATCACTCAGGTGTTCGAAATGGAATCATTTCCGACAGAGAAATCTGAAAGCGCCAACAGAGGGGAAGGGGAAATACGGAATCTTTAAATGGTCAAAGAAAAAAAAAGGAGGGCGGACTGCGTCTCCAATTGCCGGAAGACTGCCCGACATCTCTTTTTGTGGGGGGGGGGCCTGGCGGGGGATTGAAGAGGGGAGCCTCGTTCCTCCGAGAAAGAGGAAAAAAAAGGTGTGGTTCGCTCTCCTGTTCTTCTCTCGAAGAAAACGCGCACTATTAGGAAGTAAGTAAAAAAATCCCAAAAAAAAGAGACGCCGCCGCCAGTTTTCGCAGGGAGAGAAAGAAAAAAAACAAACGAATTCGAACCCAAACGTCTGCCACACCGCGGGGGGATCTCCGCCAAAAAGAATTGAATAAACGAGGAAGTTAAAGAATCCTCCCATAGGAGACCCCGGGGGGGGCTATACCTCAAGAAGACCTACCTCAACTAAACTCAGGGGGGGAAAAAGGCATCGGATTGAGAGGGGAGAAAAACATGTCCCACTAGAGGGGAGGAAAAAAGAGAGGCTAACTCGAAACTTAACTGGGGCCTAACAATATCGGAGTAAAGAAGGGAGCGTCCTACTCCTCAATAAAAGACTAACTGCATAAAAAAGGGGGGGGGACGTCTTTTCACAAGTAAAGGGCGTTCTTCAACTGCTCGTGTTAAGAGGAGGGGGGAAAAGAGACAGGTCAGAAAGACATGAACATAAATACCCTTCCTCCTCAAAGCGAGATCTGAGAGGGAAAAAAAAAGGTAGCTTCGTAAGGGGTGAAAAATACCTTATATGGGAGAATCGAGGGGAGAAGGACCCGACGAAATCCCTCCATCCACAAAATTCCCTGGAAAGCCTCTTGAGTTCAACCTATTTGCGGGAAGAACTCTGCAAAAAAAAGAGAGAGGGATCACCTGCAGGAAGCGTAAAATCAAAAATCTCGCGCAAGGGAAAAGGGAAAAAAAAAGAAAAAAAACTTTTTAAGACGAGCATGATTGAGTCTCCTGATTGCTGTGTAAGGGGGGAAAAAAATACTACACAATAATTTTAGGAGAAAAAAAAAAACGAGGAAAGGGTAGTATTGGGGAGAGAGGAAACCTCAACCCATCAATCAGGAGAAGAGGGAATCTTAAACGCTGGTTGTCTGTTGGCAGTTTCTGTCTCATCATGAAAAAAGATTTTTGAGTTTAAGACAGCAAGAAAAAGAGGACTTATTAGGGGAAGTGCCGACACGAAAATCGATCAAGAGTTCGGGCGTTCATTGGGGGGAGGGGGGGGGGGGACGTGTAAAGGAGAAGAGAAAATCTATCCAGGAAAAATAGAGGGGGGGGGGACATCACCGAGACGAATAATGGCGCAGGAAAAAAAAGGAAGATGGATTCGGGGGGGGGGGGGAAGAGGATTTTCTGTTGATGAAAGGGAAAAGGGGGTGATTTATTGAAGAAAAGGGAACTCCTATCAGTTGAAGGGGTGAGGGGAAGGGGAATTGGAAAAAGTGTACCGTAATGCAGGTAAGAATTAGTGGGGGAAGGTACGCTCCTAAACGGCTAATCCGATCGACGTCCCAAGGGGGAGCACGGAATCCGCGTCCGGGGGGAGGAGGGGGGGGCAGAAAAATGTTTGGAAAGACAGCAGATTCCGTTCCCTCGTCTGCTCACTTCGGAAGAGGGGGGAAGGGGGAGGGGGGTCGGAGGTTAGGAAAAAGTAGACGATCTTTTCGCAGAGGAGGAGGAAAGTGGCTTAGGGCTGTCAGGTGGCTTATATCTAAGGGGGGGTGGAGACGGCAGAGAGATCGGTGTTGGTGTGGTTTTAGATACACTCAGCGACAGTGGAGGGGGGAGGTTGGCGAATGGCTGGGACTTAAGGGCAGTAATCTTTCTCGTGCGGAAAGGAATTCAAAAAGAAAGGGGGGAAAGTAACGGTTAGCGGAGGCAAATCTCTGCTAAGAAGGGGTCACCTCTAACAAAAGGTTACAAACAGAGGGGGGATATTATTCACGGCAATGGGGAGGCAGGGCAGTCCTTATAGGGTGGGGAGGGGCAACGACCAGGGGGGATCCTTCTATTTCTGGCCTGAAGTTGTCTATTGAGAAGAATTGGGTGTGCTTTCGCGCGGGACATCGTCCGCAAAAGGAGAAATAAAACGAGGACGAAAGATTTTCTTGCAGCCATTTTGATTTACCGTGGCTCGAGAAAAAGGAGAAATGGGGGGAAAAAAGGGGTGGGCGAAAGAAAACTGAGTGGCCGTGGAAAGATACTTCCTGCATGCGGGACAATCCTTATTTGAAAAAAAGGAAGGGAAAGGTCCGACAAGGGGGAGGGACGATTCAGAGCCACCAGGAGGACAGAGAGTAGTGGTTCAAGGAAAGAATTGGGGGGAGGAAAGAACTTCCTTTTCCGGGCAAGCCATTTGGCTAAGATATAAGGGGGGGGAAATCAAGGGGTTAGAGAGACGCAGCAAAAACTTTTAACCGGAGTTGAACCGGGACAAGTACGCGCCCGATACTCGAGGGCTGCTGCCAAAGGGTTGGGGGAGGGGGGAGTTGCGCGGACGCGAAGGGTTTTTTTGAAGATAGTACGGGCCAAACAGGTGGCCTCGTCCCAACCTTTATTAGGGGAGAGTCCTGGAATTCGCGACGGCGCTGTCGGAAATTATAGGGTGCCTCCAGGGGGTTGTTGCTTATGCTGCTTCCTAACTGCGTTATTGAGGAGGGGGAGGAGGAGGGGGGAATACTAGGGGGAAGTGAGGATGGTCTACCAGAATGATACAACTCCCAGGGTTGCTTTTCGAAAGAAAATCCCGGGGGCTTTATAGCATGGGCGTTAGGACTGAGGATCAGGGACTAGATTCGCCATGGTCGCGAGCGTAATCCAGGGCGTATTAGACGGAGGGGGGGCGTTTTGGAGGAAATGGTCCGGGATGAAAAGAAAAAGGCGGTTGATCGCGGCAGGAGAAGGGGAATAAAAGCAAAAAATATGTAAACGATAATGGCGTTCTGTTTTATCCATGGGGCGTCAGGGAAAAGCTATTCGTTGTCAAGGTCGTCGCGGGGATCGGTATTTGTCTCCAGGAAGCTGGTCATCAGAAAGAGTCGGGAAAGGCCTCGTCGAAGCCGGTTTTCCCTGAAAGGGGTTCACAAATAACAAGGGGGGGCGCTGCCACTGGGGGTCGCGCCTTTGAAAATTTTCAGGAAGTGCCTGGAGTGAGAAAGAGAAAGGCACTGCGGTTGCTCTCCAAGCCGTTACGGGGGAAAGGCCCGCGCGGAGGAAAGGACGTACTCTGAAAAGGTGGTGTGGGGATATGCATTCAAAGCGGGACATTCTGGAAAAAGGAGGATAAGGAGATCCGTGAGATTTTCCGCCGGATCCTGCACCAAAATGGAATCAAGGGTTGTCCTTGTTAAGGCCATACAAACCGGTAACTCTAGGAAGGAGAAAAAAAGTCCAAAACACCACAACATGGGGAAGGGGGCCGCGATCTGGGAAAAAATAATCTTCTTCCAGGGACAGAGGGAGGAAAGTTGCAAAGGAGGGAAAGCGAATTTGGCTGTCGCGGGGGGGTCGAAAACGGCCGTCTTTTATCCACGGACGGGATGGGGGGAAATGAAGGCTCCATTTGGAAGGTTGTGTTCATCCTACGTCTTCTGGGAAAGGAGGGGGGGGGGAAGTGAAGTGTTCTTCTTCCAAAAAAGCTGAGGAGTGGGGAATTGCTTGGGCGAGGAAGAGGGGGGAAAAAAGAACGGTATAAAAGGGAAAGGAGGAAAATGTCTAAAAAAGGCCATCTGCGTTCGGCAATTCCGCGGAAAAGAAGGAAATCGGTCTAAAAAACAGTTCTGGACTCTCCTTAATTGGGCCTGACTTAAGAGGGGACCCGTGGGGAAGAAATCTGTGCGATATGGGGAGGGCAGCGAGCCGGAAAAAAGGGGGAGTTTTGGGTGGAGGGGGAACCATTTCACGCTCAAGAGATCGTTGACAAAAAGCCGATGGAAAAGGATAAGAAAACGCGGGTGCGAACGAGGGGGAAATTCGCTACTAAGGGAATGGTCCAACCAACCTTCATTTTTTAGAGGAACGACAGCAGTTTGGGGAAAGGGCTGAAAAAAGGGGGCCAAAGGCAGAGGAACGTTCGAAGTCCTAAAGCTGTAATCATTTTGAGGAAAGCCTATCAAGGAAGTGGAAGATGCTGCCCCGTGATTGAATTGATTGAACGGAGGAAGGGGGCGCCCGCCATCGGCAGGGGAGAAATAATCTTAATCTCGGAAAACTCGAAAGGGGGAAGGAACTGTATTCTGTAGTACTGACCAACTCGATTTAAGAAAAAAATAAACATCCACCAAAGCCACGCGATTATTGGCTGGCTACTACCCGGGAGGGGGGGGCCGCCACAAAGGAAGGCGCGAACGTAGACTTCTTTCTACGACCCTGAAAAAAGGGAGACTGCGGACTATTGTCTTGGGAGGAAGAAAGTCCACGGATCAGGGGGCGACTGACCTCTCTCTTCTTTAAAAGAACTATACTCACTAGAAGGGTGATTACGAAAGAAGGTCTTGCCGGCCGAATCAAGCCTGGCTGCCGTCACAGGTTAGGTTCATTGGCACAAACTCCGTCAAGATCAAAGGGGGACACCCACCGTGAGTGTGTCTAATCAACCAATACCGGGATTAATTGAGCACCTTCAATTGAGGAAAAAAAAACCACAAAGTCAGGACCAAAACTAGTGAGGATTAAAGAAGGTTGATTTTGGGGGAAGAGGGGAAAGGGGGGAAGATTTGTTTAGAATCGGGAAAGGTTCTGGGTAAGCAAAAAGGAGGGAAGAAATGTGGGGAGGTAACTAGGAAAGTTACTTCCTCCTTCTTCGCTGACAGAACTTATCAGGTTTCGGGGAGGAAGAAAGAGAGGAGATAAAGGAGGGGAGGAGAGTAGTCTCGCACTCAAAGTGCGGTTGAGGCACGAAAAAAAGAAAGAGGACACGAATCTCTTGAAGATGGTGTGAAGAATTCTCTCTTTCAAAGAAGAAAGGAGCAGAATTCTCTTTCAACGAGGGAAAAGAAAGACTAATCGCGTTGGGTCGTTGGGGTGAAGGGCCCTTAGAAAGGGCCTGCGTAAATCTAGGGAGGGGGGATTGGTAAAAGGGAGTTTCTTTAAACGATTTAAGATTCTTGGTTGCTCGAAAAAAAGAAGCCAAACAAAGGGGAAATCTTTCAGAATTAAAGGAGGAAGCTTTTAATGAGAACCCCCGCCCCCCTGCGAAGGGAAGTCGCAGCAACCTTATCGACGAGAAAAAAAAAAGAGCTGGGGGCGTACTGTTCCCAGGGGTGGCTACGACCACATTGTGAAGCTTTCACCGTCACCGGAGGTCGGACCGTCACTCATCAAAAAAGAGAAAAGAGGGCTTCCGTATGGCAAAAAAATTTTCACCGTTCGTCGAAAGCAGGAGGAGATTAACCAGCCTTTTCAAAACGTCAACGAGAAAGGGGCATTGTCGGCCCACGCCGGCACAAGAAGCAAAGAAAGAATCGCCGCTGAAAAAAAAGATGAAAAAAAAAAGGAGGTCCGCCGGCAAAAGTAAGATGCTTGATTCCCCGGCCAAAGAAAAAAAAAAAAAAAAAAAAATGAGGCACGAGAGAAAAAAAAGGGGTTTCACCCGGGTATCGGAAGGGGGGGCTGAATTGCCGAACGCAATGGGGAGGAGGAAAAGGGAAGGCTTGCATGCCTCAGAAATCTCGAATCCCTCGCCCAGCCTTTACCCAACAGCTGTTTGGGGAAAACCGAAAAAAGAAGAAACAGATGAGGAGGGGAGAAAAGAAGGAACCTCCAAAGCCGAGTCCACTTGAATATTATCCAGTGTAGAAAAAAAGGGTGCCCTAAGTACACTCAAAGAAACGTTCTTATTACTTCTGTGACCTATCAGAACATTGCATCAGAGAGACCGAGAGGGATGGAAGGTTGGGGTGAAGCGGGGGGTTAAGCAGGGGGGGTATTCATCCTCTACCTGCGTGGGGGGGGGGGGGATGTAAGAACAAAAGAAAAGAAACCCGTCCGATGCGTTTGGTGGAAGATATTAACTATCGAGAAAAGCTCCCTATGTTCTTTTGGGCAAATTTGTGGGGAGGCATAAAGAATTTGGAGCCAAAATTTTTAAGGTAAAACCAATTCCGTTTGGGTGTTGCCTAAGCGAAGTCCCTCATTTCCCAGAAAGGAGACAAAAGAGGAGAGAAAAAAGAAAAAACCGCGCGAGGGCTTCGACCTGCCAGTCAGGGGAAAGACCCGCTGAAAAAACCGGAGAGGTGAAATACATTCACTAAGAAAAGGGGAAAAAAAAAAGCCGAGGAGAACTCACAATCCTTGGGCGCAATGGGGGGAGAGGAACATCCTCCGGCAGGAAAAAAAAAAAAGTGGGGCTGTTGAACGGAACAAGTCTTATGCCGCGTACATGCTACACAGAAGAGGACTACAGGGTACCGGAAAACGACGATTAGACCCAGAAGCTAGCCGGACAACCCTCATCCTTTAGAAAAGAAGACCTATCTTTGCGAGGAGCCCTGTACTCCGAAAAAAAAAAAACCAATATAAAAAAAAAGGGAATTCCTAGGCCCTCGAGAAAACTCCTGAATAAAAAATTGGATTACAAGGAACAGGCGATCTGCTCCGAGGGGAAAAAGATAAAATCAGGGCGAGATCCTGCCCCGGGTCTGTTAATCGCACAGATGGCCTTTTTAAGGGGGGGGGGAGACTCCCGAAGAAAAGAATCGCTCCGCCAAGCGAAAATACCGCAGGAAGCCAGCCATAAGGAGAAAAACCGGCGCCTGAAAAAAGTTCGACATCAAAGATTCCAGGGAAGCCTCGGGGTGCAACAACCCTGTTTGGAGGACTATGGCAACAGGAGGAAAAAGCCCACTCCAGGCAAAGACCCAACCCAACTGGTAAAGACTGATGAATCGGGGAAGAATTCAAAGAAATACAGTTTTGGAGAAGGGACGCTCTCACCCTGATTAAGAAAAAAAAATTACTCCACCTGCCTGGAAAAAAAATCAGCAATGGCAAGAGTAAAGGGATTTAGGGGCGCCTGGATCAGAGAAAAGGAAAGAGAGGCCGCGTGCCTGGTGGCTCTGAAGAAGAAAAGGAATGCCCTTGCGAACTGGAAAGAAAAAAAAAGCCCTAACGCCTCTCCCGGAGCATGCTGAAGTCTTCAAGCTCAAGAAACTAAGTATCTTTAAAAAGGGGCAGTTGGCCGTAAGGGGGAATCGCGCCCCGGTACAAGAAAATGGATGCACGCAAATCCTTTCGGAGGACGTAAAAGGGGGAGAAACTTGAAATAAAAGACGCTCATCAGTCAGAGAAAATAGGCCCCTCCGAAATAGAACAACTCGGAGTAAGGGGGGAAAAAAAGCCAAAACCCAAAGCCTGGGAAAGGAGGATGAACCGGCTAAAAAAGACCGTGAAGGTCCTGCTACATCGTGATTTGTGAAGTCGCGTGAAACAGAAAAGGTGCCTCAAGCTAATGAAAATGGTTGCCGCTCTTGAGAAAGGGCTCATCGAAGACGAACGCGAAGATGAGGAAGAACCTGGGGGTGCGGCCCACAACAAAAAGAAAAGCCGCCACGTTTTCTCTTCGTTATCGAAACAAAACCGAATTCGAAAAAAGAGGCCACAAAGGAAGGAGAGAAGACAAGCCGACGCGCATGGAAAAGACTTCACATGGACGTGAAGAAAAAAAAGAAGGTTGGGAGATACGGAAAAAAACCCAGCCAGACCTACATAAGGAAGCCGCTCTGCAGAGAGAGGACAAACGGAGGCCTTCTGCTGGGAGCACAAAAACCATTGCCCACTAAAGGAAAGGGATAACCCGCCGGAGGCCGAACATATCTTCTTCAGAAAAGTGGAGAGGCCTAAGAAAGGGACCCAACGTATTAGAAAAAGTACACCTGTACCAAGAGCCGTCCTTTTCCAACTAGAAGTTGCACGCTCGGGAGGGGAAAAGGAGTCACTTACAAGAATACACAAATTCAGAAAAAAGAAAACTGGAAAAAAAAACATAGCGAAAAAACATCGAAAGTTAGCTTCGTCTAGAAAAAAGTCCTGATATTTTTCAAGGGAGAAAAAGATAAAAAAAAATAAGAAAGCACAAGAAAAAGCCCCTCCCTCTTGCAGTGCAGAGGGGACGGTCTGCACCGAGAAAAGTCGATGGGAAAGCCGGAGAAAGCAAAATCTGCGCGCCTTCTGAGAGAAGAGAAAAAGTAAGAAGGGCCACACCAGCCGTTTTAAGACGGAATGAAAAAGGCTGTGATATTTGGCCACCAAAAAAAACTACACAATAGGGAGATCCAAACAAAAAAGGGGAGTATTAAAGGAGAGAGGGGGGGGGAGGGTTGCGAGAGGGGGGGGAAAGAAAGCAAATCATGAACTCAAGGAAGAGGCTAGGTCTAAAACGGCTGGTTGTAAGGGGGCTGAGGGGGAGATGTAGCAGTTCATGAAAAAATTTTGAGTTTATACTCGCTTTACTTAAATTTGAGGGGGAAGGGTTCTGGGAGAAGGGGTGAGGAGAAAAATCGTTTGCACGAAAGAGGGGGGGGGGCATTTTGTCTGGCGGGAGTGAAAAGAAAGAAACGATACCAAAGAAAAGAATTTTCATCACCAACTACGCAGGATGGTTGGCTTCGAACGGGGGGGGGGATTTCGAGGAGGGAGGGTGATGAATGTGGCGTCGATCGGATGAAAAAACAGCTTGGAACGACGAAGAAGCACTCGGGTTCCGTTGAAGGGGGGAAAAAGTACTGGCAGGGGAAGGGGCGGGAATAATTACGGGGGAAAAAAGGAGTCTTCCCGAAAAGAAGCCTATCTTGGAAACAAGTGGGAGCGGAAGCCGAGTAAGGAGATTGGGCCAATGGTTTTGGGAAGGCGAGCAAGGAAAAGGCTCAATTCGGGATCAGGGGGTGCGAGTGGATTGTAGGGAGGGGGGGGAGGGGGGGGGTCGGAGGTATAGGCAAAAAAGAAGACGATCTTGGCGGCCTTCTTTCACGTCAGAAGAGTGCTTCCATGCGGGGGGGGGGAGATCAGAATGAAGTTGGGAAACGGCGTCTGTGTTAGAATTCCTGGGGGTGTTCCTCCCAAGGGGAAAGGGGCGGACGGGGTGTGGGAGGGCGAAGGAAAGAAATTTATTCGCGCAGAGATCGTCCTTGAAAGAGCAAAAACGGATCAATATCTAAGGGCGCTACTTGGAGAAAAAGAAAAGGGGGGGGCGCAAAAAAGTCACGCTACTTATAAAGGGACAACAGGGGGGGCCGGCAATTGTAAGCGGCATTTCCTGAGGATTGGGGGTTTGGGGGGAAACGGGAACACAGGTAAAAGGAAGGCTGGCCTTCCCGGGGGCGATTGCGGACGTTGAAAAGGAGAGGCCGTTGCTTCTCACGCAGAGGTCCGAGAGGGAAAAAAACCTGCCTAACCGTCGGCCGGAAAGCTTGGTGCTTGCAGAAAAAGGGCTCGATGCCTGCATAAATTTCACCGGGAAAAGTGGCCGAAATCGCGGGGGGCCTTTATGAAAAGGGGGGAATGCATTCTTAATGGTAGAGTTCCTGTTCGCCAGGGGCATCTGTTTCCCAGGAAAAGGGTTCATCTTCTGTGAGTCAGATCCACCAGGCAGAAAGAGTAGTGGGGGGGGAAAGAACTGGCATCCGAAAAGTCGCAGTGCTTCAGAAAGGAGAGGACCTCCATTTGCTGCGTATTCGAAGGCGGTTCCTCTATAATTTTTTTGAGAGCGGATCATTGTTGAGGAGAGGGATAAAGAAAAACCTGTAACCGCTGTGGGTATCAGGGGTGCAGCCTGCCCCGATTAAGTGGTTCTGCGGGGAAACAGGGCGAATTGCGGCCTTGAGGGAGGAGGGACGAGGACAGGTAATCGGGGGGAGAAGGAGCAAGGGAGTGTGCCAAAAAAGGGATTCTTTCTCGAAAAGCGCAGAAAGGGGAAATTATTCTGAAGAGGAGAGGTGTTTCGGAAAAGCTGGCTAACCCTGAGGGGGATGCTCTTGGCGGCTGAGACTCGTTTGAGAGCTATCTAAAAAGGGAGAAGAACCACGAAAAGGGGTCGAGAGAGAACGAAGCTAGAGTAGTCAGCTCGAAGGAAAGATCTCCCCTGGGGACCAATGGAGGGTGGGTGGAGTTTGAGGGGCCTCGGGTTGGATTGCTTAAAGGGGTTGATCTCGACAGAGTAAAATCAGAAAGTGCTTAAGTAAAGGGAGAGGGGAACAAGTAGGAGGCTTTCTGTGTGGGAGGATTTGAGGGGACAGGGACGAGCGAATGGCGTGGTAGAGGTCTTAGGGATTAAAGGCTAGCTGGTTTTGGGAACTGGTAATCTGTGGGGGTTGAAGGAGGGAAAAAACGTCAAATGCCTCGAGAGGGGCGGTTTTGGCAGAGGGGGTGGCTAACAAAAAAGGCCCACTGATTTTTTCTTTTTCAGTAGCAAGGCGCGTACTTTGGGGGGGAGGTGGCGGGGGAAAATGCCGGAGGGTGCACTAGAGGAAAAAGGGCGTGAAGGTCTCTAAAGAACAATCTTTACTAGGGAATCATGCGAAAGACTCGTTGGAGACGGAAGAAAAAACCCGTTTTTTCTATCATTCTTTGGGGGACATGAGGTAAAGAAGAAGCTCTAGGGATATACGTCCTGGGAAAAAATTGTTCCGAAAAGGGGGGTGAGGAAGGGGGGGATGCGGAAATACAAACGCGGGTACCGCGAGGAAGGAAAGGCAACGCCTCACAAAAAAGGGAAAGGGATCTTGGTGGCAAAAATATCTCGAGGGACTTGATACAGTAATACGCCCGGTCGCAGGGGCGTGTAAAGCAAAACAGGGACGGAGGGCTGGGATTAAACTGATCATATTCAAGATGTCGATTGAGGCTTCATGTTGAGGGGTGCCAGCGCCGAAGAGGGGATTAGTATTATGGGGAGCTGCTGGTGTTCGGGAAAAAACTTTAGAGCTGTTCAAAGTTTCTTGTCTGGGGAAGGGGTGAAGAACTTTAAGGGGAAAGGAAAAAATCCTAAGGGTAGAAAAAGAAAGAAGGAAAAATGACATCGCGATCCGAAAGGGGGGGGAAAAAAAACCGGTCTGGGGGGGAGGGACATGATCGCTTTTGAAAAGGCCTTAATTAAGCAAACCCTGTTTTTCAGGGAGAAAAGGGAAGACTGTGCGGAGAGTGGAAGGCGAAGAGTTTCTTTCGTTTCTTGGAGGAGGTGCCGGCGTGGGCCCCCAGAAAAAGCGGTTTACTAACACGTCCTCTGGAAAAGAGAACAAGGAACCGACTAAAGTCGTGAAATCGACGAAAAGTGGAATTTTGCCGCAGGAAATCAGTGTTATGCAAGACACATTTTCAAATAAGACCAATCGGGCGACAAGGGGGGGGGTAGCAAAAACGCGGGTCAGAAAAACGGTCTAACGCCGAAAAATTGATCAAGAAGAGCAGCGTCGTATAAAAGAAGATCACCCGGTGGGAGAATGGAAACGGCAAAAAAAAAAACTGGGTTTCCTCTGAACCGCGGCAATAGTGAGAAGAGGGAAGCATGTTGACTGCAGAAGAGGATTCAAATACCAAAAGGAGGGGGTGACTCAAACCGCAAAGAAAGATAATGGCGAGAAAAAACACACCGACCACGGAGGAAAAGTGGCAGGCGCAAAGAGGAAGGAGGCGCGCGTGGGGTTATGAAAAGAGATTCTTTCACGACCATCTTAAGGGAAGAGGCAGTACGATTTGCGGGGAGGAGCGATCAAAGGGAAAGAGATCTCTGGCGCGGAGGAGAAAATAAAGAAAGTTTTGTCCCATTTACGAACAGAGGGATCCGACGAATCGAGCATCCTTTAAGTCACCCTGTTTGAAGAAATCTGAAAGAAGCTTTACCCAGAACCTTATTTTGGAACCGATCTAACCAATAAAAAAAGCAGTCATTTCAGGTTAAACCAAAAAGCACAAAATCGGACAAAAACGGAAGATGAGGAAAAGAGAGGTGGGGGGTTTTGTAACCGTGACGAAAGAACTTCGTGTGGTTGGGGAAAGGATCACAATACAGGTTCGGAACACATGCTCTTGCAGGGGGGGTGCAGGAAGCGACCCAGGGTGAAGCACCAGGCTGCGCGAGGAAAAAAAAAAAAAAAAGGCAGTGGCGGGGGAGAGAATACTCTCTGGGGGGCGTATAGTTCGAAAAAAGCAGTATCGTCGCGCTCACTCTTGGAAGGGGGAAGGCAGGGAAATCGTACGAGAGGCCTTTGAAGCTGGGGGGAAAAAAGAATCTCCGTAAAGACGGCCGAAAGTCGCCGGAGTAGGCTTGTCTCCTCCCACGGAAGGGGGGAGGTTGGGTGGGGGGGAAACGCCCTTCAGGGGAAAGGGGGGGGGGGCGGAAATCGAGGGGGGGACAGAATCAGTTTTGGGAAAGGCCTGTGCTTTAAACAAGAGATTCTTGAGACGAGGAAGAGAGGAAGGAGGGGAACCCAGGTGAAAGGGAAATCCTTCACGCATCCCCGGGTGGGGCAGATGGTCATAAGCCGAAGGAACACGGGGCAGAAACTCTTAGAAAAAGGTCGGCGCTTAAAGAAAAAAAGGACCGCTTGTCTACGCAGGGTCTCCGCTGGTGCAGGGAGCGTCCAACGCTGTAAGAAGAACAACCTTTCTAGCGTAATCCATCGCCTTATTTCAGGGAAACTGAATTCTCAAGGGGAGGGAGGTTACCAGCTATTGGGGAAAAAGGGATGATGGTACAAGGAGACGTTCTTGAGCGTGACGAAACTAGCAAGCGAATACACGAAAAGGGAAAAGCGCTGCAATCCATATACTCACAGACCAACTCATGATCAGTGAGGAAGGAAAACGTAGGGGACTGCCAAAGAGGAAGAAGCACTGCACGCGGGCAGAATCACCAAGGGGGGTTCAACCGTCATCGTTATCCAGGGAAAAGATGGGGTTCGAAAAAGTTCCTCTTTCTTTTCATCGGAAGGGACATTGACAGGGCGCGAATCCCCTCGAAAAGAAAAAGAAAAGGGTTGTTTACCAGAAAAAAAAAAAAAAAGGAAAAGAGGACCAGCAGATGAGGAGGACACAAACTTCCAACATGAATCCGCTTTGGTTATAAGTATCCCTACCTGCCCGCCCCGTACTCAGACAACTCCAAAAGGAGAAGGGGGAGGATGACCGATCGAAAGTACCAGAGAAAGATGGGAAAAAAAGACCGATCGCGGCGGGGGAGGTTTGTGAGCGTTTTGTAGAAAAAGAGGAAGAAGAGTTCCGGGCTGGCCTAACAATGGAAAGAAAGGCCGATGCCAGTGTGGTGGAAAAAGGTTTTCTGTAACAGCCATCGAGCCCTAATACCGCGTCCTCAGAAGCTTCCACAGGCCTCGAACAAACTCTGATAGGGGAAGACGCTAGGAAAAGGAAAGTCGACGCCAGTAAGAAGTGTGTTCGCCCGCCGCTGCCTGTTGCAAGAGATGCACTCCAGGCAAGGAAAAAGGCCGAAAAGAAGACGACTTGCTCCAGGAAGCCATCACAAGCCTGGGGGGTAGATGGAACCATCCGGCATTACAACCTCGAGAGGAAGGTGACGTGGGAGACCCAAGCGATGGATCCCGAGACAATAAAAGAACCAGCTCTCCTAACCTAACGAAATATGGGAAAAAATGACAACTCCATCTGAGGGACCTACCTCCAAAAAGAAAGTCCAAAACAGAAGACCTAGAGGACTCGGCGAAAATGAAGTCCGAGTTTCCCCAGACGAAAAGAAACTCCTTGACAGAAGGTACCCGGAGCCCGCACAAAGAAGACGGGGTATTACTACGCTCCCATTCTATCGACGCCGATCCTCTATTGGAAAGCATCGAGACCAAGGGCTGGGAAGCGCAAACTCAGACGGTGAAAGACTCCTTAACCGAGGGAGCGCCTAAAAAAGACCTCAGAAAAAAAGGAAAGAAAACAATCTCGGAACCCCTAAGGATCAGATAATTTCGAAAAATGCCAATCCTCGCCGATCCCCGGTTGGGACTGCTAAACTTTTTGGCCAAAATTTCCCAAAAGGAAGGGAAGCCGCTCCGCGAACTCCGAGGGAAATCCTCGCCAACCCACTGTGCAAAGGATCGGAAAAAAGCGTCTTGCTCTCCGGCAAAAGAAGCAGTTACAGGAGGAGATCTCTCGCAAAAACAAGGGAAAGCTCGGCCACCATTATCTCGCACCGCCTTCGTCATACGCTGCAAAGGGAAGGAATTTCGAGTCGCCTTTATTCCAGACAAAGAACAAAAGCTTCAGAAGAAAGGAGACTGGGGGAGTACGAAGATGCCCTGTTGGGGGGGGGGTATGGAAATCGCCGCCAGAAACTCGGGAAAGCATGAAGTCGTCAACACGGCCACGAATGCTGTCCAGGGAAGAGGGAGCACTGTCGTGCATAAGACCCCGGTAACAATCACCATAAAGCCTTTGTACGACTGGCAGGGTGGCTGAGAAGGGGGGGAAGCAATCAAAATAGGCTTCGTCCCCGTCAAAGAAAAAACTCGGGGAAGTAAAGAAGAGAGGATGGCCCGTAAAACCACAGCCGTCTGCTAGGACCTGATCCAATTGCAGGAAGAACGATGGGGGGGGAAAAAAAAGGGTAAGTCCGCGTCGAGTAGCGGCGCGGGAGATCCACCGACACCTTGTTTGTGAGATTTAAAGAAAAAAGAGACTCCGACGAACGGAGGAAAGGAGGACGGAATTAAGTCCTCAGCCTAGCCCCCACACCCAGATCAAAGATTTTTTAAAGGATGAATCTAACCCCCCCCCCTCCAAAGACGGACCAGCCTCCTGAGGAAAAGAGGGGGGGCGCTCTCCGAAAAAAGCAAAAAAGAAGGGAAGCCACTCTCCATGGACGGAAGCCCAGGATCGTCTACGAAATAACAAGAAAATACCTACATCCAAACGCGCCGCTCTGGCTCTAGGAGAAGAAAACTAGAAAACTTCTTCTGGGATAAAACCAAAGGGGGCCCCTAATAGGGGCAGACGCGGCTAAACCAGGCAAATTCAAGAAGGGTAGGGACGTCCTACTCAAAAAAAGGGAAACAAAGTAATTCTGAAGGAAACAACCTTACCAAAGAAGAGAAATACAACTTCAAAGGAAACGGGGCGTGCTTCAACTTATAAGGGAACGGGGGGAACAAGAATCCGTAAAAAAATTCCATCACCAGAACTGAACCAAAAAGACGACTCCATACTCTCAAGAAGAGGAAATTTATATGAGGAAAAAGGGGGTACTGATATTTTTCCTGGATCGTCAGGGGGAGGTATCCGAAGTATCAACAAGAAGCCCAAAAATCGTGGAAAGGGAAAGAGTTGCTTTGTCTGCACCGCCGCAAAGAAAGGAAAAGAAGTAGATTTGATAAAAGAAAGGGCGCCCTGCGGAGGAAAGGAAAAAACACGGACAAACCGCCGTTTTAAGAAGGACATCATTGATTCCCTGATGCTGGGGGGCGAGCCAATACACAAGATCACTCAACACAACACGGCTTATTATAAAAGGACACTTCTTGTGTAGTATTTGGGGGGGGGAAGGAACCAATATCACAAAGAAGGAAAGAGAGAACTGAAGAGGAATTTCTCGTCTTAAAAAGGGGGGGGCAAGTGCTGTTGGCACTTTTCGGGAGGGAGGAAACAGTATAATGGGTGACCATAGGACCGTAGGAGAGCGGGGCGACCCGAAAACTCAAAGTGCGGGCGGATTTGTGCTGGCGGAGTGTTGGAAGGCGTCCGGAAAATATCAGGGAGCAGCACCTCTACTAATCTAAATGGACTAGAAAAGAGACTAGAAGGGGGAGGGGATTTAAAGGAGGGGGAAAAATGAATGTGGCGTAGACGGTGGGTCCGTGACTACTGTTAAAAAAGGACATCTGTGAAAAAAAAGTGAAGTTGTACCATTCCTTGCGGAAAAGTTGTATGCAGTGAGGAAGGGGGAGGAGTAATTCCTGAACAGAAGGAAAGATAGTGTTCGGCAGCGAAGAGAGAGACCGGAATCTTAGTGGGCCAATGTTTGGGGGAAGAAAGAAGAATGCCGACTTCAGGGAAAAAAGGTCAGGAAAAAAAGCAGAGGCGCGTTATGTAGGGGTCATGCTGAAGGCCCCGGCAGGGCTTATACGGAACTCTTTCACGTCCATGGGGAAAAGTGGCATTTCCAGGAGGGAAGGGGTTTGGAGATATCAGTGTGGGAAAGGAGGCGGGTTCGAATTCGGGGGGGGGGTGTTTCTCTCTACTCAAAGGGCTGCGGCTTGAAAGAGAGGGGCCTGGGCTTTAAGGAAAGAAGAAAGGAGGAGGTCGCGTTCGTCTTCAGGGAGGAACCCCGATGAAAGAGCGACAAAAGAAAAAGGTTGATGAGGGAAAGTCGTCCTCCTATACAGAATCAAATGAAAGAGCACACGGGAGAAAAGGTCGGCATGATAGTAGAAAGAAATTGAGCAGGAAAAACGTGGTTCTGGCAACGACCCATTTAAATAGAAAAAAAAGGGATGGAAGCCAAGGAAGGCATAAAAAGGTTGGCCTAGGAAAGGGCGCTGCCCTGGATTTCCTCGTCGAACAAGGCGATACATTCCGGCCAAAATGTTAGGGTGGATTGTGAAGCACGACATTTGCATAAATTGGAAAAAAAGATGGGGAACAGTGCCTAAAAAGAGGAAAGGGCTGACGGGAAGGAAAGGAAAGAAACGGTATAGGTCCCTGTGCAGGGTAAAAACGCTTTCCAGTTCGCAAGGGCAGAGAAACAACAAGAAACGGCCAGAGCTTAGTTTTGGGACGAGGGGCATCCTTCCATGAGAAGGAAAAAAGTGTCCTTTTCCGCTTTAAAAGAGGATGACGAAGGCGTGCCGAGATAGGGGGGGGGCGAGCGCGTCAAGGCCTTAGGGAAAACTGACTTCGTCTTTGGCCGAGATCAAGGGGGAAAGCAGTGCGATGTTCTGAAAAGGGGGGGGGGGGTTGCTGCTTATGGCAAAGGAGGGGAAAAGGAGCGACAGGTAAGAGCGTTTGGTGGGCCCCGGGCCAAACGGGAAGGAAGTCCAACCGTTCTTGCGCGAGGCCCTGGAAATTCGGGAGAGATGTCTACTTATTAGGATTCCGAGAGTGGTGGGAGGATGGCTTCCCTCGGATTGAGGGGAGAGGCGCGAATACTAGGGGGCGGGGAATTCCTAACCCAAGTCCTGGAAGGAAAAACTCCCCATTGGAACTCTTTCAAAAAAAAATCATGCTTAAGCGGGAGGGTTAAGGCAATCGCGGCGAGATGTCTGGGTCATCTGGGAAAATCTTCTTATACTGAGGGGAGGAGGTATATCTTTTCTTGGGGGGGGATTGGGATCGAGAAGGGTAGGCTTCCTTCTGGAGTACAGGGCTAGAAGAGGTAACGATAGGCTGGAGGGGCCATGTATTCTGTAAGGCCCTCTTCGATCTTTTTGGTACGTCGGTGTCGAGGTATAAACTAGAGGGGGGGGACTCCTGGGAAGCGGGAAGGGAGAGGGCCGAGTCTGTGAAAAAGAATCTACTAAGCAGGGGTCCTTTCACTGAGGATGAGAGAACCAATTGAAGGGACGTCATGGGAGAATGAAGTGTTTTCGTGCGTGTCGTAACCTTTAAGTGCACTAGAGGGGAAAAGTCGGTCGAGAACAAAAGGCGGGACTTTCAGTCTATCAAGCGATTTTCCGGGAAGGGAAGGGTTTGGGAGGGATGGCAGCGTGGAACAGGGGAGGAGCTGCTGAGGAGAAAGAGGGGTATGAAATAAGGCGGCCTTCCACCAAAAAAGATCGACTTGTTGGGGGGGAAAACAAACTCCGGTTGAAGGAAGGGAACCTGAACCAAAGCTTCACAAGACACATTCCGCGCTCTCGGTAGGGGGAAAGGCGGTTACTTCGATGTCAACCTATTAATATACGAACGAGAATTTTGGCTTTTGAGGGGGAAAAGGGAGGGAGAAACTGATCATATGAAAAGGGGGGGGACTAGGCTTTGGAGGCTGGGGGGGGGGTGACAATAGAACTGTCTTTTCATCTGTTCGAGCTCTGTATGGAAGAACCAAAAAAAAGAAGGAGGTAAGGGCGGGGAAAGGGGGAGGAGCATGAAGACCGAGAAAAAAGCCAGTAGGGCTAAGGTCGAGACCCTCTGCGTCTTCAATGCACGGAGGGGGGGGAAAAATTCGGGGTCGCCGCGGCGTGAGGAGGGGAGGCGCTTTTGGGAAGGAAAAGCATAGTAAAAGTTTGGGGAAAAAAGCTCAGATGAAATAGGGGAGTAGGGGAGCGACGTCTGGGGAGGGGAGGGCTGTGCCGGGAGGGGAGGTCCCTCTCAGAGGAGAAAAATGAGGACCGGGTACCATAGGAAAAAAAGGGAAAAGCTTGCAATAAAACGGGGAGCGTCTACTTCACGGGGGAGACAATCCATTTGGATGGGGAAAAAAAGAAAAGAATTTGGGAGAGAAAGACAGCAGTTGGCCCGTGGACTACATCGGGGGAAAAAAATTGACCGAGCCTGTCATCTGGGAAAGGAAGCGCCTCAAGCGTCAGAGGGAAGGGAGATGGGGAGAAATCGGATTAATGAAAGAGAGAACCCGGAAGTGTATGAAGTAGGACCCTTTGTTTTCTCTCTGCGCTTCAATGGAAAAGCTTAATATAGGAAGGGGGAACTAACGCGCAAGGGAGTCAAAGACAAACTTAGGGAAAAAGTGGGGGTTCTCAGCCCGTACGATACATTCTACTTCCACCACCAGGGACAAAAGAAAAACGCACTCTAACGACCGCGACTTGTCTGCAGAAACTCTTATATTCGGATTCGGGAGAAAAACTTCTTTCAAAAAAGGAGAGGCGTACTATGTGGGGGGGGGGGACTCTTCCTCCACGCGATCCAAAAAGGGAACGCGACGACTCTCAGGGAAAGAAGGACTACTGCACGAGAGTTTCCTCATTTACGACGAAAAGACGTGCGTCGGCATAAGCGGCAACTTCTGCCGTCACTGGTTGGAAAAAAAACCTAGAGCAGGGCTTCCCTCCGGATTTTTCTATGCCAAAAGAGAAAGGCGTATAGGAGGAAGGAAATTTCGGCACGGTTACAAGAAAAAAAATCTCATCGAAAAGGGGGGGGGAGGATAGATATTGGGGGATTTTTGTCCCCGGAAATTGAATGTGCCTCGGGGGGGGGGGGGGGGGGGTTAGAGAGGGGGGAAGGTTCGTGGTAAGCAAGACTTGCCGATTTTGGGAATCAAAAAAGTTACTTCACCAGGACGCTCTTCGGCAAAAAAAAGGGGCGTAAGGGAAGAAGCGTGCGTATAGTCAAAACTCGCTCCGGCCAGCAGAGAGAAGGAAAAAAAGACTAAAAACTTATCGCGGGATTCCGACGCCGCAAGAGTAAGAAGACCAGGCTATGAAAGGGAATCCGTTGAAGGAGCGGCGCTAATCGCGGTCGTAATGCGCCGCAAAAAGGTGGTAATGAGTCGCCTTCTGGTGGCTTCGTAATCGGGGGAGAGGGATCATTGGGGGCATCCCTTGCGAGGGGCGAAAAAACGCGATAGAGGCGCGGGAAAGATTGCCTCGGTTCATAGACCATGGTTCATGCCGGGAAAAAAAAGTCACAGAGAAAAGGCAGGACTCTTCCATACGCAAAAGGCTCAGCTGGACGGAAAAAAGATCAGGCATCTTTCTGCGCTCGACAGTGAGATGACAGGAGGGGAGAAGAAAAAAAACTTGTCGTCACCGGGCAGGGGAGGTATTTCCGTCACTCATAAAAGAAAAAAGTAGCATAAAACTTTATGTCTGAAAAGGAAACGGTACTTCGAAAGAGAGAGGGAAGGATTACCATGCTCTTTTTTCGGAGGAAGGGATGTGGTACCCCGTAAAGGAGAAAAGGTTTTCGGGTGGGACTGTCACACGCCTTCAAATCTAAAAGAAAGAGAACGAGAGAGTCCAATCCATATACGGAAGGGAAGAAGATTTTCGCCGGCAAAAAGGAGGAGAGAGTCCTTCCAAAGCGAAGGGGGGGACAGATATCCGCACGCACGAGGGGGAAAGGGGGGCAACCGAAAGGTGAGAGAAGCTTGCCCTAACTCAGATGGCGGTTTCGACCCTTACTAGGGCTTGTCATCTGTCCGGGGGGAAGAGGATCGAATCCCAGAGCAAAGAAAGGGAGAGGCAGCTTTTTGGGACAAAAAAACAAGAAGAAGAAGTGACGCAGAAGAGGGGGGGTGCTGAACAAACCTTTCAAAGACTCCAAAGCCGAAAATATGATGGGTAGCCCCATACAAGGGCCAGACAGGACAAAAAAAAAGCGCGCCGTGAGTATTCCTTCTGGGAGAGAAAGGTACCCTTCAGAAAGAAGATCTCTGCAAAGGTTGTGAAGCCGTTGTGAAGGGGGATAGTCCTCGCGTTAGAAGGGGTATGGAGGACAAGGCAAACCCCGGCCTATTCCCATTTGGGGGAAGGACGCATGTATTGAAGAAACAATCGAAGAGAAGGGGAGAAAAGCTCCGTCCGCCTGTCACGCTGTCCACCGCAGGACGACAACGCGGAGCGGGAAAAGAATGACTCAGCTGCAGTCCACTTGTTGGCTTTTAGAAAGCCGAGGCGTTGCGCAAGACTCACGAGAAAAAAAGTCCTCTCCTTTGCTCGCAGGGAACCAAGAAAACAATCCGTGGGCGCAATGGGAAAAGGAAAAGCAGAACAGGCAGACCGGAAGAGAAAGGCCTTTTACTTTTTGCACCGACGAAAAGCGTGATGAACAGCTTCCCGGAAGAAGAAAAACAGCGACTGAAGGTTCATACCGCGACAAGAAGATGACTGGACAACGCAAAGAGAACAAGTCCACCGAGTCCACATAACCGCCTCAGAGTCCAGATAGGAAGGGCCCCGACTAAGATGCAAAGGCCACGCGCTGAGCAATCCCTTCCAGAAAATCCGACGATACAAGGGGATTACGCTTCGGAGGTGGCGATCTTCGGGGGAAGCCGAAAGATTGAAAGAGAGGCTCCCTGATTTGGAGAAAGAGCACATCAAGGGGCACGACTTGGGGGGAAAGACGCCGTAACGGTATCAAAAAAAAAATCGCATAAGTCAAAACAACATCTCGTACACCGAATCCAGAAGAAAAAAAAGGGCGCCGAGATTCCAGGAAAACGCGCCCAATAAGGGGAAGAAGACAAATTTGCCAGGGGATATTCCCAACGCGATTAAAAGATAAGAAGAGAACTCAAAAGAAAAACCACTGGTGAAAGAGCGTAGTCGGGCAGGCTTAAGTGAGCTAAGCGGTGAAGTTGCGCAATGCAGTCTCTCTAAGAAAGGCCTGAGCTTCACCAAAAAAACACGACATTAGGGCAAGAAGGCGGAATGCTTAAAAGAATTTGGGGAAAGGGAAGCCCTGCGCCTGGAGGAAAGAGGTAGAGCTCGTCTCTTTCCTGGGGTGAATATAGAAAAAAGGAGGAAAAGGGCGAAAGGGAGAGGAAGAGCACGCCCACATTGACCCTGACAGGAGACAAGTGCCCTCATGCAGGGGAAGAAGGACATCAGGAAAAGGAAGGCTTTTTCCAAAGGCCAAAGGCAGGTTCCATTTTATGAAAAGAAAAGCTCAAAGCCACAAGCAAAGCCTTTCGTCCTGGCCGACTGGAGGGCAGGGGTGGCGACGGATGGAATAGGAAAAAAAAAAAATAAAGTCAGGAAAGGAACGCATCTCCCAACTCGAGGCACAGCCCTCTACGGAGAGGGCCCGGGAGGAGAAACCCAAAGACCGTCATAAGTACTACCCCTAAAATTTCCTTTGGCGGCCTGCAGTACAAGGGGGGTTGTAAGGGGGTAAGTCGACGTGAAGGAGTATAAGGAAACCTAAAATCCCGAATGGTTGTCTCTCTTGAAACGGCGACAGAAAGAACGAACGCGAAAGAGTCCCAGGGAATTAAGCAGGAGGGAAAAAAGATTCAACTCCGACGACACGTTTCGAGGTCGAAACAAAACCAAAGAAAACACCACTGAAACACCAGGGAGAAATCTCCTCCCAAAGAAGACTGGAATCCACTCTTCACATGGAAAGGGGCCCATAGAGAAGGGGCCGATACCCTCCGACCCAAGAAACATAAATCAACGCGCCGCCGCAGGAAAGGGGCGAAGGGAATTCGTAAAGGCCTTCTGCTTTTATCAAAAAAAAACATTTGGAAAACTAAAGGAGAGGTCGCCGATAAGGAAGAACAAGATCGGCTTAGCCGTGAGGAGCGGCTACTCCGGCCGAAAAATAATTTCAACTGCATAAAGGAAAAGAGCCGTCCTTTTTCAAAAGTACAAAAGATTCTTCAACTGCAGATTGGAAGGACAATTAAGAAGGAAAAGAAGGAGAAAAAAGAAACTTTCCGCACGGAGAAGAAAAAGACTCCCGGCTCGAGCGTCTAAATAGGTGGAGGAAATCCAAGGGGGGGGGGCCTGGATCGCGGTCTATTATCCGAAAAAGACCGCCAGCACAAAATGCCCTCAAGGGGAAGAAAGGGGTGGTGGTCATGAGAGAAGGAAAAAAGCGTCGATGGGATCACCTTCTTAAGAGAGGTGAGAGCAAATCTGCGCGCCCTGCCTGAAAAAAAAAATTTAAGGACGGAGCTCATGGGGACTCCTGATTGCTGTGTTATATTGGAGTCAAAAAATACTACCAGAAGGGAAAAAAGGAGGAGGGGGAAAAAAAGGAATTTGGCTCGATTGGTGGGAAAGTCAACACAGCATCAGGAGACTCAAGAGGGAAAGGGCGGTGGGGCGAACACTTTTCTTCGCTCCTTCACTTCCGCGAGAGGGTGATGGGAGAAGCTCTAAGGATGGCGTATTCAGGGGAAAAAAAGAAGGCTGTGCGACCCGCAACTCGGGGACAGGGAGTTGCGGGCGGGCATTTGGGAGGTAAAGGGCTCGAAAAAGAAAAAAAATATCATTTATTTTTCAGAAAAGAAGAAGCTAACTTTCTGAGGGAGAGTATAGAGGGGGAGGGACAGTTCTGTGATGAATGAGAGCCGGATTTATTGTCCGTTAATGGCCAAAAGGTGCGGGAAGGTGGCACAATGACTGCGTGGGTACCATGAATGTAAGAATTAACGGGCAGGGGATAGGAAAAACGGCTGAATGCCGCTCGGGGAGTGAACGCGAAGACGCGTCAAGTGCAAATTAAAATTATTTTGGGGGTTGGTTTATCAAAGGAGAAGCTCGTAGGCCAGAGAGGAAGAAAGAGGCGGCAAGGGATGGGAAGGTCTTTCTGGGGGAAAAAAGGAGGTAGGTCGGCAAAAGGGTAGACGAGAGGGTTCGTTCAGAGGGGAAAGAAAGTTGGCTTCCAGCTGTCAGGCTTGTTGGCGGGAAAAAATAGCAAGGTGTGTCAGACGTCGAGGGGGGGGGGAGTGGTTGCCTCAGAAACGTGGCTGCGGCTGGGGATGGGGTTTTTGGGACCAGAGAATTCGCGAAAGTTCGCGTTCGTCTGAAGCACCGGATTAAAGAAAAAAAAGGTGATCTACGGGGGAGTTCTTAATTAAAAGCGAGCCGATACTCCGGGAAGCGACTTCACACGTGAAATAGAGGTCGGTTCAGATAGTAGTCAAGACCAGTCCTAGGCTTGGGGGGCTTTTAACCTCCTTTACAAAGAGTAGAGTCTGGAAGGAGGGGGGGAGAAGTTGCTGACGGAAATGAGGGGGGGAATGCCTTGCTTCGCGGAAATGTCCATCGTCGAACCCCTTGAGCTAACATAGTTTGAAGGGGGGAAAGTTTAGGTTTATTGTGACATTGGGAGTCAAACAGTTCGGAAAAAGGGGAACATTTTCCGAAAGCAAAAAAGAATTCGTGTCCGGTGATGAGCTTGACTACTTAGAGGGGGGGAACAAACCGAAATGGAGAAGAGCAGGGTCCATTTTTGCCCGGCGAGGAAGTTAAGCAATTTGAAGAGAAAGGCACGAGGAAAAGAGAGGGAAAAGAGATGGCATCCAGGCGCAGGGCTTAGGAAGGTGTCCGCTTCCGCCATTTCTGCGGAAAGAAAGTGGCAACTGCGGGTTTAAGCTATACTGCGCAAAATTTAAAGGGGGAGGATGACGGACATCTTTGCCGGGAGCAGTACGCCTGCCCGAAGAGGAGCAACCATTTGGGTTGGCGCGGATGGCGAGGGGGAAGTTCGCGGATCTGCGGAGGGACAAGGGCGGTTTGAGAATATTCCCCTGTCCAAACAGGGCCGGTAAGGGAAAACCTTTAAGGATGGAGAGAGGGTTCTGGCAATTCTGGCGACGGGAAAGAGGTTCTAAATTATTTAAGGGGTTTCTATGTGTGGAGGGAACTGGCTTCCTGCTTATTTAGGAGGTGGGCCGGCGTTTGTTCCGGAAAGAAAAAGGGGGGTTAGGGGGGAGGAGGAGATACAAGGAGGCCACGCCTCATGTTGCTGTGCGCTGAAGAATCGAAGGAGGGAAGGGGGCCGAAGTATTCAATCTCGGCTCAAGGAAAGGGGAGCGAAGCGGGAAAAAGGACTTAAGGGGGTGCGGGCTCGCGTGGGAAAGGAGTTAAGGGATCGCGGAAGAATAGCGTCCGGCTTATTACATTCTAACCGGTAAGATATTCTGAAAAGGAGGGGAGAAATGCTTGAGGGGAAACGTGCCTCGTGATGGGAGGGGGAATCGTCGTCGCGGTAGAAAGAACAATGGGAAATAAAAGGCCTAGTCCTTTGAAAAACCTAGTCGAGCGTTTTCGGGAGGGGGAAGAAAATTTGCCTGGGGAAAAAGGGTCGTCCTGTGATCAAGCGCGGGGGGTTTTTCGGCGGGGGAGAAAGCCTGATTGAAGAAGACTCTTCTTTTCTCGGAAACAATCACGGACTTGCATGAAACCGCGCAGGTCAGGGGAAGCGGGAAAAGGTGTCTATTCAGGCTGTGGAAGCGTGAAAAAGTCTGAAAGGGCCTCGATGGGGTTCCGAAATACCTTCGGAGGAGTCCCCAAAAAGGAAGGGAGGTCCTTGTTTAACAGACAAACGCAGGGGGAACAACCGAAACACGCTTCACAACTCCTCCACATTCCGCCTCCGGGGAGGGGGGGGGGAAAAAATAATAAGGGAGAAAAGGGAAGGGGCGATAGGTCACCGAAGTAATAAAGAAAAACCGGCGCGAATTGTGGGGGAAGGTCGCAAGAATGCGGGATCTTTATACACTGGTTAAAGTGGTGGACTCTTCTGGGCATTTTGGGGGGTTTTTCACATCAAAGCCGACGCATCTGCTGGAAAGGAAGGGGAGGAAAGCGTTGGGGTTCTGTTCCCAAAAAAAGGGGGGGGGAAAAAAAAAGGGGAGGGGGATGCGCATTGGAAGAACGGTGGGGGGATGACGATGCCATCCGAAAGAAAGGAACCTTGGTTAGGGGGGATCAGCCGTCTATCCTAGGTAAGTGGAGGGGGGCGGGGGGGCCCCGTTTCTTTTTTCTCAAGCACGTGCAGTTCGAGAAAAAAGGGGAAATCCTCAGATGAGGAGGGGCGGCAAATCTCAGGAAGGTGGCATATATTTATTGCAAGGAAATCGGACGGAGTCTTTTTCTTTTAGTGCCTGCTGGGAAGAAGAGCAAGAAAGAAGGAGTTGACGGGTACCTCATCGACTATGGAAAAAGAGCCGGTAAAAAACATACTCGGTCGACG
>Ga0179591_1341497_pt1 | contig 29159 bp, 34 predicted proteins | sample CZOMad2_1_08_16f_FD_182891 | JGI IMG/M metagenome (GOLD analysis project Ga0179591, IMG submission 182891) | Vadose zone soil fungal communities from Angelo Coast Range Reserve, California, USA - CZOMad2_1_08_16fungal (PacBio error correction) | ecosystem: Environmental > Terrestrial > Soil >...
GAGGGGAAAAGAGGGCAAACAGAGGATGCAAGGGTGGTAGACAAGAAGTGCGGCGTGGGAGGGCGGGTGGAGGGAGATTAAGGGGGGAGAGGGAGAGATGAGGAAGGGGCAAGGAGGGAGTAAGTGAAGAACCTGAGCGGGAGGAGGTGTAAGGGGGGGAAGGTATTAGTGGAATAGACTGATGGCGTGACATGGATCGATGGGGGTGAAAAAGAGAGAACGTAGTAGAACTGAGGGTGGGGGGTGGCGGCCAGGGACAAGGTAATGGTAGGAGACGGGTGGTGTTAGGTGGGGGAGATAGAGGCTGGCGTGAGAGTGGTGTATGGTTGTGTAGAAGGGGGGGCGGGGGTGTGAAAAGAGACGGGGGGTAAAGGGAGAGGATGGGTTAATAGGGGGAGGGGGGGGGGAGTGGGGGAGTGCAGGAAGGGTGGAAGTCGGGGGGGAAGAGGGGGACGAAAAGTGAGTAGGAGAAAGGGGGCCGGAGTGACGATGGGGGTGGGAGTGAGTAAGTGGGGGGATTTTTAGGGAGACGCTAGAGGATTGGAGGAGAGAAAAAGTGTGGGGGTGAAGGAGTAATGAGTTGTAGGAAGAGTGAGGGGGAGAGGAGGGGGAGGAGAGTGGGGAGAAGGGAGAGGAAAGGATGGAGAGTGGGGGGGGGGGAGAAGATAGAAGCACGTATGGGAGGAGGGCACGGAGGGGAAGGGGGCAAAAGGGGGTAGATGCGTGGGGGTGGTGGAGGGGGGGGCGATGGGCGGGAATTCAAGAGGAAGAGAGTGTTAAGCTGAGGGGACAGCAGTATGGGGAGATGGTGGTGGGATGGGAGGAGAGTTTGCGACGGGAAGAAGCGTGGTGGGTGTAACGCGGGGGCGAGGGATTGTGAGAAGTGAATTTAGGGTGGGGGGGGAATATGATGGTCGTGAGGAGTGGGGGGGGGTGGATGGGGGTAAGTGAGGAAGATAGGGAGGCGTGTGGGAGAAGTGGTGGGATGGGGAGGAAGAGGAGAAAGGGAGGGGTGGGATGGGGAGTAGGTGAGGACAGTGGAGAAGGAAAAGTGTGGGGGGGGAGGTGGATTCGGGGGGGGCTGGGGGTGGGGGAGAATGGATGGGGGAGGATAGGAAGGGCACTGTGTAAGTAGAGTGAGAAAGGTGGGAGCAGGGATAGGGTGGTCGTGAGAGATGGTGGCGAAGTGGGGCGATGTGTGAGGGGGGTGGTATGGTGAAGGGGGGGTGGGAAGGTTGGAGAGGGGAGATCCAGGGCCAAGGTACTGCGGAAAATATTAAGCAATATGTTGACCGGTTTCCCTGGGAAGCAAAAGGAGGGGAAGGCGTCGAGAAGGAGGCACTCTTCGAATTTAAGTGATGCGATTTGAGAGGAAGGGACGGGAAAGTTGGGGTGGGGACGACCGATATTTCCGGGGCTCGACAGTGGTGGGGAAAACAACGAAATCGTTTAACCATCACGAAAAAGGACTTTCATCCATAAACCGAGGGTCTTAGGCAGAACAATGGTGAAACTCACCAAGTACAGAAAAAGGGGAGAAAGATTATAGGGAGAGAAAACAACAACAAAAAGAGTCGAAAGATAGAACAAGGAAATCTTAAATTAAAATATTAGTCAAACCGAGGAGGAAAAGGAACTCACTGCAGCCCATTGTACGAGAAGAGTGAATTCGATGATGGCTGAAGGAGTGCTAGCATGGTGAACAATCGGGGACCACCTGAGAGCTCGAGGTAAAATATCGTCGTTGCCACACGAAAAGAAGGGAATCAACTCGCATTCTCGACAATAAAAAAATCAAATCAGCCATTCAGGACGAGGGTTCGAAAGTGTGCGCATAAGGGGGGCGTGGCAATCAAAAAGTTCACAGATGGTAAGGGAAGAGTTGGAGTCAGTAAAGAAGGGCCCTTAAATGCAAGCAAAGGATCGCTGAAGGGGCTCTAAGCAAAAGGAAGCATTAGAAAACACACTTTATAAAAAATAAAAACAAAAAGAACGGACAAAACCCCAATAGAAAAAAGAACGGGGGTTAGAAATCAGGAAGGAAAAAAACAAAGTCTTAAGGGAACAACCGAGGATAAGAAAACATATGAATACACGATTTTAAGGGGGGATAAACCGGAAATGAATGAAATACAAATAATGATACTCGTTGTGGTAAGAGGGGGAAACAATTAAAGGACGAAATAAAAGAAAACTTAGGAATATCAAAAATAGTGGGGGAAAATAACAAAAACGTCGCTGATGGGGCGCTCCTTAGAATAAAATTCATCCGGAAGTAAAAGGGGGGGAACAAGTAGTCATTGCTATTTTTGAAAGGGAAAAAAGGAGGGGGAAATTACGAAAAACAAACTTTATTCCAGAAGGAAGAAAGGGGAGGTAAGATCGCCCATAGGAATGCAAAATAACCTAAGAGGGAGAGGAAAGTGTGTCCACAATGCTCACATTTTGCTGGAACCCAAATTAGTGGGGTGGGGGGGGACTGTATCAGGCCACGGAACTCAACCAAAAGGGTTTGAAGGGGGAACTATTGGGAAAACATAGGGTAAGGTTTAAGAAATACTCACCCTATATAGTTTGGGGGAATATATACAATTTGGAAGTGATATCAGCGAGACGCGCAAAACAGGAAGATACCAGATGTGCAAGGCTGGTAGTTAAAAGGGTTATATCGGCTAACCCTCTTTAATTTGAACTTTAAGGGGAAATTATTAAGGCATAATGAAATATACTAAAAGCCAGTCACATTGAAAAAAGGAAAAGGGGATAAGGAGTACAGAAAGAGGAAAGTACCCAGAATAAGTATAGAAAGGGAAATACAGGAATCCAAAAAATTTCCGTAAAGATCGTGCATCTAATGTAAATGCCGATTTTTTTTGACAATGGTATTGTATAACAACTCGTTGGGAGGAAGGGAGTACAGAAGGAATTATTACATAATCAATGGAAGAACCATATTTTGGAAAAAAAAAAAACTAGCCAAACTAGGTTGGGTTTCAGAACTTTCTCCAGGTGGGGGATCAGGTCCTATTCCGTTGTTGGGAAATAATGAAAGAGGTGGAGGAACTCAAGGGGTTTTTGCATCGCATATAAAGATAAAAGGGTGGGCAGAGGTTTTTCTCTTATACATCCCAGAGAGGGTATCATGGGGATAGGGGGGTAAAAAAAGGAAAGTGGAGGGTTTCATATATGAATAAATCATATGAGAAAATAGTCTAATCAGAGACTTGAACAGCTAAGAAAAGGTTTCATTATCTTATAGATGAGATATTTCAGTACATGAAAAAGTTTCTCATTTTTGGTTTTAGAAAAAAGGAAATCAGGAGATATGGGGGGGATTTAAAAACTTCATCCCAAAGGGGTAAAAAGGGGAAAGAGGTTACCCCTTAGAATTAATTGAGGCGTAAAGCTGGGGTTTGTTAATTTTTAGACTAATTATTAAACCGGCAAATGAGAGGCAGCATATCATCTAAAACACTCTCGAAAAAAAAAAGGGGGATAGAGAGAGAAGGGGAAGAAGAGAAGTAAATAGATTAAGGTAAAAAAAAATCAGATGAAAAAAACAATTGCAAAAGGACGGGGATAAGGTTTTTGGGAAAGAATCGCCCAAAGATGCAAAAAAAAACAAAAATTATTAAAAAGGGTGGGGTGACGGACAAATCGGGGAAGGTGAAGAATTGGTTGCAGGATAGCATAAAGGGAAATATAAGGAAGATTACAGGAAAGACTTAAAACATTTGGTTTGAGCTGTGCACAAGGCATGTAGCTTATTCAAAATTAGGGCGCTTCTTTTCGTGGAAGAGGCGGGCCAAAGATGGTAAATACATGATACGATTCTGTTATTTCGAATAGCCCCTGGACCACACTTCAAAGTGGGGTGATTAGTTAGGAAGACGCTGCTCTTGGGCAGGGGTGGGCGAAAGTCCCAGTAGGGCACGAATCGGGGGGTCAAATCTGGCTCTAGGGGTAAACGACAATGGAGGAAAAAAGTTTTGAGGGATGGAACGGTTAAAGGTTTTCAAAAACCTGGGAGTTAAAAAATATGTTAAAGGGGTTGCCTCTCGCGGGCATTCTTGTCATAAATAAAGAACGGGGGTAAAAAATAATTTGTGGGGAAGAAATTGTCAATAAAAAAAGGCATGGTGATAAAAGAAGAGCTGTTACCCCGAGGGGGGGAGGGGGGAAAATAGAACGTTTGGGGAATGAATCAGTAAGGGGATCTAATACTTAGTTACGAAGAAGGGGGGGCAAAATGGGAGCGACTGGTAGAAGAAAGTGGCTTCTTTCTTCTCGAGGGCCGGGAAGGGGGACCAGCAGAAATACACGACAAAAAAGAAGGAAAAAAAAAATTTTTAAACGACCAAGAAGGGGGAGGGATAGAATCTTTTGGCTGAGTAAGTAGGGCCTGGATACATCCCTCGGGGGTGAAAAAAAAGCCTAAAAAGAGATAGAGACCGGTGCCAGTTATACTGTTTAAACGAAAGAAAGAGGAACAAGTTCGTTAAGGGGGCGGACTATAGGGAAATGAGACAGCCAACCCCAAAAAAAACCCAAAAAGGGGTTGTTCGGTAAAATGTATCAAAATTTAGGGGCCCTTCTCAATTTTATATTTCCGAATGATGGATTAAAAATTGGGATGTCGACTGATCAAGGGGGGTATTTGTAAGTAATTTTAGGATCAATACAAGAAACCGTTCATAAATAAGCTGTCCACTTCCGTGTCTCAAAAGGAGATGACGAAGAGGAGCACAGAAAGAGCGAAAATGGGCAGGTACTGGGGATGCGCATCCATGAAGTACAAAGGGGGCTAAGTGACTTATTTGAGGGGGGTTGTGGTTTAAAAAAAGATAACGGAAGGGGGTGAACATGGGCCCGGTGTCAAAACACTTCCTTGGAAAAAAAAGCTAATCCGGGTAATATTTCAGAAAGTAAGGGTGTACTGAGGACACTAAAAAGTGGGTGTCCTGACCAATAAACTGTGGTTTGTGGGGAGGACACAACAAGGTTCCTTCGGGAAAGAAAAGCACAGGTAGGCCGGTTCATTAAGGGGAAGGTGTATTTTGGGAGAAAAGTGTGAGGGGGGGGATTGCCAATTTCCGGGGGAGAGCAGCGATCCAGCGGGTTGCTACTAAGGATATATTACGAAAGGGAAACAACTAAGCAAATTTTGAGGGGAAAAAGAGATGTCCTGAAAAGGGAGAAAAAAATCTTTAAGGGCTGTGCTGCGAGAAGGTCGACAGAAAAGATGAAAGGAGAAATAATTGTGGGGAAACGACCGATAGAAGGAGCATTCAGTGGTGGAAAGAACGTGTAAAGGACAAAAAATGACTTCAACATAAAACCGAATTATGCATCCGAAGAACAGGGTAGAGCCGCGACGGTGTTGGTAACTAGTTAAATTAACTATAGACTCAAACCGTAAGGGGAGGGGGGAAAATGGGATCAATAAATAGGAAGTAAAGGAGTTACAAAAACCTAAGGAGGAAGCATAAACTGGCGGAGTCGGTCAAAAGAAATGAGGGGTTGCGAAGTCAGGGAAGACATGGGGTAACGAGGGAGTTGGACCAAAAAGATAAAAAAGAATCGTTATCACAAGACAATCTTTTCATTGCATAACCTCTGACGACAGTCTAGTACAGCGGGGGAGAAAGGAGACTCCAGCGACGAGTAAAAGGTCGAAGAAAACAAGTTTTGGGCCAGCAAACCGTTCAACAAGGGGGAGATATAGTTGCCAAAGCGATTTCCGAAGCGGAAAAAGCGGAGAGTGGCTCAAAACGCAAAAATGGAAATGGAAATAAGGAAGACCCAATCCCATTATAAAAATAAAGGAAAACAGTGAACCATACATACAGGAAGGGGAATACTTATATACAGAAAGGGAAAACTTCGGAAGGGTGAAACAGAACACAAAGTGAAAATACAGACACAACCGTATATAAAATGGACTGAAGTGAAATTATGGGGTAAAGAAAAGGGGTGGTGTAAGAAACACGGCATGATGAGGAAGGACTTGAAATTTTTTCCACAGGGGGAAAAAAGTAACAAGAAAAATTAATTACGTAAAAATTTTAACCAGATCATGTGGTTCGAATCCGGAAACTGTAAAAAGAAAGGAGGGATGTCGAAAAGGAGAAAGATTTCAACTGAAGTCAAGAATGATAGTGTTAAAAGGGAGTATGGGTCTAAAGCTAAAATTGGGTCAAAAGAAACAACGGAAGTCCCTGCCTCTCCCTCGCTGCTTGTAAGATCTATGCCCTCTCACCGGAATCTTATAAAAATAATGTTAACTCACGGGGAAAGGAGCCCTGGATTGAACCCCGAAGTTGTGGTTTGTTGTGGGCGTAGCGCACTATCACGAAGCCAACGGAAGGAAACAAGGAAAAACCATCTTGTCGGGGGGAAAAAGAAAAAAACTCTCTCTATGGTTAAAGTTGATTTATGCGGGCTGAAACAGCAAATATCCGAAACCTTATATTAGGGAAGATGTGGCCATTCTGGGTTTCCGTGTATAAAGATCTGCTAACCAAAAAAGGGGAAAGGGTACGGTCTTACAATTATTATCCGGGGGGGGGCTGTAGAAAGTCAATATAAACTCCTCCGAGAAAAGAAATTTGAAAGACCAGAGCTAAGGAGGGGTTTGGCAGTGTTATTACTGTCAAAGAAAAGGGACAAGGTTCCTGAAGCAGATCAACCAAAAGTTTTGAAGGGCCTTACAGCTGCGGGGTGCACTTAAAAAAAAAGCGAAAAAGCCGAGGTGTCCCGTTTATGAGAAAAGTGAGAAAATGACAAGGTACTGGAGGGTACAGTCAGCGCTAGATCACATAGGGAACCATGGAAGGATTTTCGAAGCTCAATAAGTTGTCCTGCCCACGACAGTTACAGTGCGGGAACAAGGTCTACATTTTCTTTCGTTACTCAGGTTAATAGGGGGGGGGAAGACAATTGTTTGAAGGACGGCTCCAATAATTGTGACCAAGAGCATCATTTAGGGGCCTCCCTGAAGCACCACGGGATTTTTGGGTTGTCATATAAGATCGGTCATGTTTAAAAAAAAAACCAATGCACCAGAAAAGTGGGGGCTAGGTGTGAAAAACAATTGTCGAAAGAACTCGATAATTCTAAGAGGGCATAAGAAGTAACCACTACAAAGCTAAATTAAAGGGGAACAGTATCTTTATTCATGTCTTAGGACCAATTTAGGGGGAAAGGAAAAGGGTTCATTAGTCCACAACGTACCTCGATCAGTGGGTGTGGAAAAATTCTCACAAGTTAATACTTGCTTTTGTGGGGGGCAGATTTGGGGGGGGGGGGGGCGGGGGCTATTAAAAAATACGCATTAATGGCATGGGGGGGGTAAATAAAGAGGGGGTTAATGGGAGAAGAGAATTTAATCCTGAATAAGAAAGGAACTAACAACAAGAGAGGAGGCAAAATAAGAGAAAGAAGGAAGAGATGAGTACTAGTATAAGAAAAAAATCAGCTGTTAGACATTGCAACTTAGGAGAAAAAGAGGGGGGGGAAAATTTCACAAAATGGCCCAAAAGAAAAGGAGGAGTTATGAATTGTGAAAATGTCCACCTGATAACGGGAAACAAAGCTTAGTAAGTTTCAGTATGAGACGAAAATGAGAGAATCAGAAAAAGAGAATGTAAAAAAGGTAGGGGAGCTGTGAAAATACTGCGGGCATAAGACTTATTGGGGAGGAAAAGAAGTAGAAAAAGTTAGGGGCCGAACCAAGAGAGCAGGATTCTGGTTTGAGGTTTCCGAGAAAAAAGCTGCTAAAAAAAATGGCCAGTTGGAGGAATGTCGGTGCGCTTGAAACCTTCTGTCACCAGGCAAGATGACAAGGAGGGGATGAAGGCTGGGCCTTGCAACTGGAGAAAAGTGTCTAAAAAATGGAAGGTAGAGTTCACAGGGATCTTAGCCATGAATGGGTGAAAGGTGAGCGGCACTATGACTTTGTCATCAATAAAAGGCACGGGCCAAGAAGAAGGAAATGGGGTGGGGAAAAGAACCCGTGTCAAGAAAAAAAAAAAAAAAAAAGCGGACAGGTTGACAAAATAGGCGCGACGGTCCGGGGACCACAACGGAAAGAGAACTTTTCCGTTGGGATATGCCTTGACAGGAGGGGGGGGAGAACTATGAAAGGGAGGGGGAAACAAGGAAAGAAGTTTCCGTAAAGTGGGGGAAATCTCTGGAAAGGAATGGGGGCGGGGTGACTGTTGCCTGAGAAGAAGCACATCAATGGGAGGTACAAGGTAAGAAGGGGGAAGATAAGGAAAAGAAAGAAGGGAAAAACTGGTAGATAAGATGGTGGGGCTGAGATAGAAGGAAGACAGCCATCACATAAGGGTATAGAAAAAGATAGAGTGTTAGTTGTGGGGAAACGACAGAATGGGGAAGGGTTGTAAAAGGGTGGGGGAAAAACGGATACGCCAACACAAAAAACAAGAAGGGGGAAGGAAAAAGGGGAGCATTGTACCATTAGAAGTTGAATGGGGGTAGAGAGGGCATCATGATTTAGAAAGAATTTTAGATCGACGTTATAGGGGGGGTTTAATAAAGTTGTATAAAATACTCCCAGGGTCAGAAAATAATAAGGACGCCGAAGGGGCTCAACAATTTGATAGAAATGTATTAGGGAAGCGACCGGAAAGATCAAAAAAGTTCAGGGGAAGGTCGCAAAAGAAAAAGAGAAGGGGGTAAAAAGTATCTTTATGAAAGGTGTTCGGGTGATTGTAGATTCAAGGGGAAAGTAATCACTCTCCGGTTTCAAAGCATTTCATGGCCGGGGGTAGCAAACAACGCCTGTCAAAAAGAAGGGGAAAGGTCAAATGGCAAAATACTTTACAGAGAAGGGGTTTGGTTAGAAAACTTCCGTTGTGTATGAAAAGGTCAAGAAAGGGGTTGAAGGGACATGTTGAGGGCTAGGAAACACTTCCGTAGGGACGGTAATGTGGGCAAATGAAAGGTGGGATTTGAAGGGGTGAGAAGGGGTTCGGGGAAGGGGAAAACCTTAAGAAAGAGATGTAACTTGGCTTGACCAGTATAGTGAAAAGAAAAGGAAGCAAATATTAGCTCAATGACCTGGAGACAAACTCTGGCGCGTCGAAAATGAAAGGACAGAGAATGGTCGATTTATCTTGAGAAAGGGGGAGGACGCGTTGATGAAGAGTTCGGGAGGGGGGGGAAACGACGATGGGGAAGTAGACTATGCATGTGTCAAAAATACGGTGGTAGCAGAGAACTGACTGCCCAAAACCTATTTCGTATGATCCGACCAGGGGGTAAAAGCCAAGTATAGTCATGTAACAAGAATTGAAATTAGGATATATAAACCGAGCAACAACAAAAAAGAAGTCAGGAGGACAATAGATAGATAAATATCGAATGGAAAAAACCTGCCTCGCAGCATACTGCGGACCACTTGTCGGATGCGGAGGGAAGGGAGAAAAGGGGTGCGGAATCATTTCCGATGCAATGTGCCAGCTTTTAAGGGGAAAACCACCACTGAATATAACAGCAAACTCAGTCGTGCGGGCCATAACTCATCAACGGCGTAAAGGAAGAGGGGAAGAAAGAAATTTCATCAAGCTGACAGTGGAAATAACGTTGGAGTTTAAAAGAAAACCGTGCAACTGAAAGATATGTATAAGAGTGGCCTGACAAAAGCTGATCTCTGTTTGGTCTCTCTCAAACCGGAGGGAAATAGGGAAACGTCACTGAAGCTGAATTAAAACCGGAAGGGAAAAACCCGACCGGAAGTGGAAGTCTTACCTGACCTGAATGATTTAGCAAAAAAAAAAACACAGGAGTCAAAAATAAAGAAGACCAAAGGGAAAGGAAGGAAATAAAGGGGGAAAGGGAGTTTTTTGAAAGAGTGTTGGGATAACCGAAAAAAAGGGGGGGGAAAATGATGAAAGAATTTCCAGGTTTATTAAGAAAAAATAATTAACTAGAAAATATGGTAACCATAGAAAGGTGACAGAAGAATCACCAGTAGAGCTCTATATTCTGGGAATGAATTATATACGGGAAGACGGAGCTGGCCCATGGTTTGTAGAACAAGCCTTAGAGGAATGAAAAGGGGAGTATTTTGTCATCAGGACTGAAAAGCAGGGAAAAAACGGGGGAATGATTCCGCATCAGCTTTCTCTGGGATAGATATACTGATGAAATATATAAAGCTCGGGAAATAATGTGAAGAACTTGTTACTTTCCCTGCTGTGGGGGGTGTGGCTGTAATAAAGAAGCTCACCCGGGTCAGAAAAAACGATGTGGCCAGGGACTGGGGGGGGAACAGTGAGGGAAGGGTCCCCAAGGAGATATAGGGTTTGTTCACATGGAATTCTGGCTGGATCATCCGGCATTAAAAAAAAAGAAAGGAGTTCTCTGGACAAAAGGATGGAGGTTAAACATAGGTTCGAGACACCTATATTTTACAGTTAGAAAAAGAGATTATGTGGGGGGAGGTAGAGGAAGGGACCTAGAACAGGAAAGAAAAGACCAATGCCAATGAGTGGGGTTGGGGGGAGATTAAGGGAAAAGGAAAATAACCCCTATTTGTAGACCCACAAGTTCCACGACCCTTAGTCGGTTCAGGGGGTACAAGGAGGGTCACTAAAAACCAAAGTTTGAATAAAAAAATGCAAAAGGGGTTTTTTATTGGGTTCTGGGGACAAAGGGGATTTATAACCACTGGGGAGGAATTGCGTACAATGGATTATTATTACAATAGCAAATATAGGGGTTAAAAAAAAAAGGGTTGAGGGGGAAAACATATTTTTAAGTGGTTGAAAACCAATTTCGCAGAAACAACTTGTAGTAAAGAGGGGTGGGTAATGAAACAGTCTTGGACAAGAATTTTCTCAGAATGGGGGGGGTGAAAAATCTTCAAGGGTAAAACGAGCGAACACAGTAGGGGGGTTTTAGTAAGAAAAGAACAGAAGGCAGGATAAAGTATATACCACAGAGGGGGTGGGGATTCATATAAATAATAATCAGGCAGAGACAAGGAACATGAAAGGGGAAAGGGGATTGAGGAGAGGGAAAAAGGTCGGAGCGTATAGTCCAAGTGAGCTAGTGCAAGGAGAAGGAGAAAAGATGCTTTTTCAGGAGCAGTAATGGAAAAAATCAATGGGGAAGGGTCTTTCTGGGGTTGGGGCAGGGCTAGGGGCTCAAAGGAGCATTGGATTTTGCAAAGGGGGGCTTACTGAGGGTTGTGTGGAAAAGGTTAGTATAATCTAATAGGCAATCACTTCCAAGGAAAGCGCTCAACAACAACAAAACGAGCTGCTATGAAAAGTAAACATGATACATAGTAAAAATCGGCATTAAGACTTGGGCCAAATAAGACTAATAGGGGGGGGGAAAAAATTAGCTCAAAGAAAAAGCCAAAAAAAAAGATGGGAGAATTGGGGAATTCCAAAATTACCTGAAAAAAAAAAAAAAAGGGGGGGGGGGCTCCTTTTTTCAAGAAAAACACTAAAGACGTTGGAAATATAAGAAAGAAAAAAATCCGTAAATGGACCCAACTTGTCTGGGGGCTTTTTTAGAGGAAAGATGGAACTAACCGTAACAGCGAAAATTGAGGGGGGGAAGAAAATTACCGAGTCTGTTTATTTATATAGAAAAAAGATTAGCCAATGAAGGTGGTGAGGTTGGGAAAAGGGTATGGCAATTTGGGAGTAGGGTGACCAAACAAAACCCAAAAAAAAAAAAAAAAAAAAAAAAAAAAAAAAAACCCCCCACCCCGAAAACACAACCCAAACAAAAGACCCCTCCACAAATTGATGGGAATGCCACAAAACTTGGAGCTGAGACTTGAAAAAGGGCGCAAAGGGGGGCTGGAACAATGAAAGGAGTTCCCCTTCTGGCTCGTGACGAAATAATTTGGGGTTATAGTGGGGATCTAGCTAAGGGGATGAGAGAAACCTTGGTAACAGCAGACGCCAAGGTGTTATAAGAAAAGTAACCCAGAAAAATATGCAGTGGCGAAAAGATCTATAAGCTGTACGACCAAGCGCTCTGAAAAAAGTGGGGTTCCTTGGGGGCAGGAAAGGGGGGGTCAAAAGAAAGGACCTGGGCAGAAGGAAGGTGGTAACACTACCAGAAAATGGGATCAGGGGAGGAAAGGGGGGGGGGGAGGACTTTGCTGAGGAAAATGATAACCCTCATTAAAGGGTAATTAAATGTGAGAAAAGAAGCGGGAAGCCAAAGAAAGTGGGGGGTTTGGCTGGAGGGGATAAAAGGAAAACACATAGGGGGATCAAAAATATAGATGATTTCAGTTATATACTTTGAACCTCAAGGGGAAAAGAGTTCTCCTTTAAAAATGTTGGGGAGGAGTGAGAGAAAAAAAACACAAAAAAACAAATAATTGGGGGGTGGGGATCATGGGGGTTTTTACGAGTTGAGAGTAAGTCTTGACAAATGGGGGGGAAAGGTAAAGGTCCAGTTAAGATTCTGGGGGAATTATTTGTTGTGGTCCGTAAAGGGGAGTTGGGAGAAAAATAGCACCTTAAAATGGGGTGAATTCTACGAGAAAAGGTGGATATAAAGGAAAGGGAGGGGGGGGACGAAGAGGGGGGGAGTTGGATTCGCAGCAAAACAGGCATCTGGCGTACCATATGTTGATATTTAATTTTTGGCTTTTGAGTTGGGTATTACTTTGAGGGGAGGATGTGGGTTTCATCCGGTCATTGACCGGTTTATGAAAAGGGACTTAAAATAATCGCGGGGAAAAAATATTGAATAAAGGCCGGTGGTGAGATCAAAAAGGGGGGGTGAAAAGGACGACGGTGTTTGTTGGCAGTGCTAGGTCAATAACTTCCGGTCTGTGGGAAAACTACCGGGTATGTCTGGTGTCCGGACGGGTGTAGGGGGGGAAATTTTCAAAGGGAGGTGGAGGCTTTCCTTCGGGCGCGAGTCAAAGGAAGAACGGATGTGCTTGCCTAAAGGGCCATTTTACTTAAAGAAAAAGAATTAGAGAGACGTTAGGGAAACTCAAGGGCGATGCGTACGCAACTGAGAACCGTCAAAAGGGGGAGGAAAGTATGCTATAATCCGAAATAAGATTCTCAATGGGTAACGAGAACGGGAGCTACGGTCATCCCTTGCAGAGGAACTGCAGGACAGCCATAAACCGAAAAGTATGCAGAGATGAGCCGACAATGGGGGGGGGAGCCTTCCAAATGGATTCTTCCTAAGTTGAAGAATAGGAAGAGAAGATCTCAACAACAACACTTAAGGTAAAATAGAGAGAAAGCAATAAGAAGGGAAAGAGGTGGATCGGCGAATCACTTGACGAGGAACACGGGCGGCTCATCGATTGAAGCAAGGGGAGGGGTGTTGTAATGGCGGGGAAAGTTCCTATTCCGTTGGAATCTGTCTTTTACCACTGACTAGCTCTAGTCTTGAAAAAAGAGAACTGGTGCAACGACGACAGGCAATAAGAACTATGAAATCGTCACAAGGGAGAACTAGTTCTTATTCTAAGGTCAAATATAGTGGGGGGCTCCGTCAAACCGTTCAAATATGAGCTAATATTTTGGAGTCAGGAGGAGTAGCCCTGTAGAACAGAAGCTATCAGGATGCGCAAACAAGGAAAGGGGGCCGAGCCAACGACCAAGGGGGAAAAATAAAACTTAAAACGGGGGAAAAAAACGGAAAATTAGCAGACCAATATATAACATAATGACACAAACAAGGAGGCACAACAAAGTAAAAGGAAGAGAAAGGAAAGGGAAAAAGAGGAATCCAGAGGATTATTTTGTGGGGGGAAAAAAAAGAAGTGTTTTGATAAACGGACTGTTCTTCAGAAGTTAATTTTGAAAACAGAAGGGGACTAAAAAAGAAAAAAAGGAATTGAATCTAAAAAAAGCTTGAAGACAGAAAGGAAACTGAAGAGATCTAGGGCTGCGGATCCTTGGAGAAAGGCCTCTTATCTCTCGAGGCGAAGTATATTTACGGGAGTTATCAAAAAATTCCCGTAAAAGACAACAGAGGAAGGGAAATCAGCTGAAAGGAGGAGAGGAATAATGAAAAAGCTAAACCACGTCTTATAAAGAAGGATAAAGGTGGTTCGCCCTTCTCCAGGTACGACCCACCAGTCCGTTTTTTTGGGGGGGTTGGCTGTTATCAGGCAAAGAGACAGAAAAAAAAGCAGCCACATTGGAAAACCATTGGGGACCAGCACGGGTAGGCAGGAGGATAAAGACCATAGGTTGATATCCAGGTGAAAGGAGGAAAAGACTCAAAAAAGAGTAGAAAGATGGACAGGGACGGGTAGGTGAAAAAGTAGGATATCTGCTACCGAATTTCTTTATTATATCTGATATACTCAGAAAGCAAAGAAAAGGGAGGGGAGATAACCCATGAGTGAACATAGGAGTACTCATAAGAAGAATATGGATAGAAAAATTTTCCTGCAAGGAAATAAGAAAAAGTTATTTCGTTAACAAGCGTGGGGGTTTAAGGGAAAGAAGGATTTGTATAAGGGTTATTTGAAAAAGGGTTGGGGGGTAGGGAACAGGGGGGGGGGGAAGAAGGTCGAAAAAGGGAATTTAAAGGAGGAAAAGAGAACGGAGAGGGAAAGTTATTATTTGAACCTGACTTGTTTTCCGAAAAAATGAATGACCATTGGAGGGGGGACTCATACAAAGGGAAAAAAAAGAAAAAGCAGGGGACGAGGAATGCCTTTCTGGCTATAATTTTTTTTCAAAGAAAACAATCAATTCAAGAAAAGACACATTTGGTTTATTTTTTTGACGAAAAGAAGAGAGCTGTCTACACAACGGGGCGAGTGTGGGTGATTCCAGAGAAAGAGAAGGCGAAGCTGGGAAACTAAGCAGTAAACTTGAGAAATTTGTACAAACTTGGGGGGGTATCGCGATCGTTCCAAAAAGTGTAGAAGTGGGGAGGAAGCCACCTTATAGGAAAAGACAGGGGCAGTTGGTGTTAAAAAATTCCGCAAAAGGGGTTATGGTTTGGCGTTGGGTGAAGGTTTCCCACCAAGAGGGTACAGGAGGGGCAAGTGTTCTTCACTTGGTTGAATGGGGGGGTGCGGAAGAGAATAATTCCTGAAGGGAGATTCACCCATTCAGATTCCAAAAAAACAGAGGAGGAGGAAGAGAGCTTGGAGGGCGAGGAAAAGAATTAAAATAAGGGTAAACCTAAAAAACAAGCTTGATAAATCAAAATTAGTGAGAAAAAGTCTTTGGGGGGGTACTAAACAAACCAGAAAGGATTAAACTGGGGTTTAAATTACACTGATCTCTAAAAAAGAAATGGAAGGGGGAAGAAGGGGAGTGATACAATAAGGGGGGGGGGAAAGGCAATAAAAAGATATGGGAAAGTAAGTTAGATGGGGGCAAAGTCATGGTAAATTCTCCAACGGAATAGGATCTGGAAGACATTGAAAACTAGAATTTATGGTACTAGAAAAAGGGGGGGCTTCTTAGGAAAAGAATAAAAAAAATCTGAGGTCCAAAAGGTAAATGTGGGGATTACTTTAAAGTTAACCGTAAAAAAAGGAAGGTACACCCTTATGGACTCCAGTCATGAGTGTGGCAGGAGGCCAACTCAGTACTTGTCTTCCCTGTGGTTCAGGAAAAAAAAAAAAAGGGGGAAAAAAGGGGAGCCGTCGAGGTGAAATAGTGGAAAAAGAGGGTGGATCGCTATGGAGATTGAAGAAAGAAGAAAGTTGTAAGCAAATTTCAAAAGAGTTTTTGGTCCAAAAAAAACTAGGCAAATCTAACATATATAGATCTGTAAGTGCCAAAAGAGAGGGGGAAAAGGAAAATCTCACCTTCGAGCAAAAGGTGTCGAGAACCGTTGGTAAGGAGGGTGACAGGGAAAGGAAGACCGTGTTTTCACGACCATTTGGTGGAGGAATGTACTGCTGGGCTTATTGCCGGATCCAGACAGCAATAGAAAACTCCCAAGGGAAGTAGGGGGCCAAGAGAAATACTGGGAAACAACCCAGAATGGGGCCCAGCGTGGTTAGCTCCGCGGAGAGGGGCAGAGACATCCGCCTCGGGGTATAGCAAAGCTATAATGGGTACGGGGGAGATGGTTCAGAAAAAGGAGGGGGGAAAGTAAGGAAATGGGTGGCGGTATAGTGCAGAGACAGCCACAAAAAAAAAAAAAAAAAGAATTGGGGTAAAACATGATCCTTGGGACCACATGATTTAAGTTTTTTAATATGAACTCTAGCGATTCCCTCCTCATAAAGTGATCTTCAATTTAGGGGGGGGGGGGGGAGTAAGTCGGGGGAGATGCTCCGACTCCCCGGTCAAAAAAAAGAAATCATGCTCTACTGCCGGGTCTCAAGGGGGAGAGAGAGGAGGAGAAGTTAAGGAAAGACAGAAGAGCTTCAGTTTACTTGGGGGGGGGGGAGGGAACCAAAAAGAGGAGGTACATATGTTTTACTTGAAGGGCGGTTAGGTGTTCGGGAATGTGGGGATTGGGCAAAAGGGACTCAAGAAAAGTTTTCATCACTAGAACGGATCAAAACCTTCACCACAAGAAACTTCCATGAGAGGGCAGACGGCCGGTGTCTGAAGTGCCAGGAAGGGGGTGTGTCTTCAAACCAGAGGGGGGACATTGAATGTTATTTCAATATAGGCGGTAGAACGAAGTAAAAACGGGGAGGGGTCAAAGCCAAGTTGAGGGGAAAGGGGTGGGGATATGGAGGGAGTGGCGTGTACCAGGGACGTGGGAGGAACAATCGAGAGAAAGTGAGGGGAACTAAGGGGTCCATATATAAGAACTGACAAAAAAAAAAATTTAGTTCGAAAACATCGGTGGGGACGGAAACATCGGGGGGAGTGCAAGAAAAGATTAGAGGGAAATAGGGATGCGAGGAACTAGACTAGGGGGATGGAAGAGGGGCTGACGATTTGTGGAAGCCAATATTTCAAGGGGAAGAATGGCTGGGGGGGGGGGTCCCGACTCTGTCAGGCAGGCGGAAACTGAAGGAAAAAAAAAAGCCACTGAACGACCGACCAGTGGTAGATCCCAAGGGACGCAGAGGTTTGAAGAAAGTTGCACTTAATATTGAACAAAACAAAACGGGGAGGAAGAGAGAGAAATATTATAAATAGTAGTTACAAAACAAATTGAAGAGAAAGCGAGACCCCGGGGGCTACAAAGAGAAATCGGGGTGTTATGGCGGAAGTGAGACAAGATGCAATGGGGAAAACGAGTTCGGGGGGGGAAACCCACTGCATACGGGAAATAAGCGTTTTCCACAGAGATTCCACTCGTAGGAAGTCCAACGGAAGGGAGATCAACTGAAAAAAGGAGACAGTCTGCAGGGTCAAAAGCATACTAAAGTTTTTCTTTGAATACAAAAAGTCCACGACGAGAAGGGGGTCAGTAGTAAATACCCTAGGTCAGAGAAAAGATGAGAGCTGAAGGGTCTCAGAGAAATGAAAAGGAGGAAACCAAACTTGTAAAAAAGCAAACTTGAAACACGTAAGGTGAAAACCAGACAACCGAAGGGGAAGTCTGCCCTACCGAGTTTCTAATAAACAACACAAGAAGTTGGGGGAGACCCACGGAAGGACGGGAAGTATGAAGTGAGAAAGGGGAAAAGGGATCTTTGGGTTGGGGGGGGGGGGGGGTGGAGAAACATGAAATGAGGATTAAAACGGAAGGTATCATTGTAAAAAACATGAACTTACGACCCTAAAAATTGAATAAAAAGATTGGAACACAGAGCAGAATCCAAGTAAAACTTAAGAGCTCAGAAACTTGGAAGGAAGAAGGAAATACATTCCTCAATATCATTGGGGAGACAAGGGCAGTAGAGCAAGAAGGATTGGAGGGAAAAAGGGGGGATTATTGTACCCTAGATTCAAGTCCCCTCACCCCCAAAAGTTGAATTAATAAGGCTGTAGGGATAACTACTGCTGGAAAAAGGGAAACTAATAGAGAATGAATGGAAAACTCAAGGAACAATGAAATAGTTACCGGGACCCCAGTCGGTGGTTTTGGGGGTGGCGTAGAAGGCACTATACTCATCCGGGTTTAATGGAGGCAAGTACTGGAGGGTAAACAGTTATTATAACTTGCACCCATTATATAAGTGTTCTGATGGAAAGGAGGCGGGAACAAATCGCAGCCCAAAGAGATGTTAAAAAGGGGCCAACTTCTGTTTAGTCAAAGTATTCGGGAGCACTATTTAAATTGGCGGTTAGGGAAATATAAGCTACTCAGCCAAAAAAATCAGAAGGGGGACCAGATGCCATGATGTAGGTTAAAGGAAAGGAAAGTAAGGTCACCGAAAAGTAGAACAGACAAATTAGGCAAGTTCATAGCAAAAGCGAATAGTTCCGTGAAAAAACCGGGGGGGGAAGGAAGACTTCTCGGTAACAAACTCCTATTTTGGTTACACTTGGGAGTTAGAAAAAATTGCGTGATTAATGTGATGGGGTACTGGGTGATAGCTAGATCAACCAGAGAAAGGGGGGGGAGGGAGATCCTAATAAAGGAATGAAGGTTGGGGGCAGGAAACATTCAGTAGGGCCAAAGGGTTCGGGATTCCAGTCATATCCCATAGTGGGGGGACCTAATGTGGACGGGAAGGGTGAGGACCAACTCAATGTTTTTTGTTAAAGCTCCTCGTAATCCCTCCTCCACTGAACTGTGGCAGCTTTTTTTGGGACAGCACCTACGCATCACAGGTAGAAATGGGGTGTTGCCTATGGATAGTTTGGTCAATTTCAAGAAAAAGACGAATTCCTGAAGGACATGAGCGGTCCCATGACTTGAAAAGCCCTGAAAATTTACAAAAGTCTTTAAATGGGAATGGGCCACATATTGGTATCCTTAACCGTTAAAAGGGGAGAGTTTCAAATAAGAACAAAAAGGAATCACAAGTTGTTCTGGGTCTTTGGGGGGGAAGAGTGTGAAAAAAAGCTGGGGTTTCCCCAACCTATTTATCATTCAGGTTTGACAATTGGGTGGGGGGGGAGGGGACTGTTTAGGAGAAAGCGAAAGGGTAAAGGCCAGCCAAAAAAGGAGGCTTCAAGGAGAGATAGCGCAAAACAAAGTATTTAGAAAGGATAGAGCTCATAGGGAAGTAATAGATTATAAAAAGGTAAAGAAACTAAAAGGGGGGCAAATTGGGGGAGTAGTTTTGGTGGTTCAAAGAGCGAACGCCAAAAGAGGACGACCCCCCTCACTACCACAAAAAAAAACTGGATGAATGTAAACTTACCACAGGGGGGAAGAAAAAAAGGGGGGGTTCTACCTAAAGGGAGAAACGGAACGAGGGAAAGATAATAAATAAGAAAGGGGAAAGGGAGCGGGGGAAAGTCCAACGGGGGTAAACTGGGGGGTGTAGAAATGATTTTTATTAGCAGAAACAATAGAAAAATTTGGGGTAAGAAAGGATAAGGCAGGAGATATAACCAATCTGAGAAAAACAGGAAATGGGGTGATTATTGCGAAAATTGAACGGATGGAGGGAAAAAAGTCGGGTGCGCACATTCTCTGGGCCCTATGGGTTTCAGTCCAAAACTATAGAGGGGAGTAAAAATTTCGAACTTGTGTCTGAAAAAGGGAAAGGTAGAGGACGTGGGAAGTAATAAATTTGGGGGGAAAATAGGGGGATCTACCTTGGGATTGATTCCCTAGTTAGCAAATCACCAAAAAGATGTTATAACCATTGTCCCATACAAACAAGTTTCTCAATCAGTGAGCGTAAGGAAAGTAAGTCAGGTTGGAAGGGGAAGGAAGAAATATTAAAAAGTTCTCCGTAAATGAATGTGCTCACCAGAATTGGCGCGATAAAAGGTGAAGGCGGGCGAAGTATATGGGAGGAACAAAATAATTGGAAGAAAATGGGGTGAATAGGTTAAAGAGCTACTCCTGTTAACAGACAGCCTGGTGGGAGAAATAAATATAATTGGCGGATTCTCGTGGAACAGCATAAACGGGTGACGAAGGGAGGGGAGGGTTAAGATCGGGAAAGAATGGGAACAGCGGTTGGGGATCAAAATGTTGGCAGAAGGAAAGCTTGGACCTACAACACAAACACGAAGGGGTATCATTGGAAAAAAATTTCTTATTTATCCGAGGAAGTTAATAGGTGGAAGAGTATTTCGAGGAAAGATAGGGTGGAAGGTAAAGTGGGGGTATTTAAGGGAGTTTAGAAGTGAGAAAGAAAAACCCCTTTCAAAGAATGCTCCTCAAAGGTGAGATATAGTGAAAGGTCGAAGGAACAGAATAGAGAGCGATTCAGGGACTTGTAAGAGGGACCCAGTTCAGGGCTGAAGAGTTAGATTAATTTATTTGGAGGTGAGGGGGTAGTAAAAATTTCCTGTTGGGAGATGCTTTACGGGTTAACATCTTCATTTCGGTTGGATAAAAAAACACTTCAGTGAAAAAGAAGCAATCCTCTAATGGCAGAGTCTTGGAGACGGAGTCACCGGAAGGGGGTCTGAAGCATTAACTGTGGTTTCCGGGGGGGGTATGACAGCCGGTCTGTCAGAGAACTTCCGGTCGTCTGGGGTTACGGTGAAAAGGGGGGGGGGGGGTTTAGGGGGAAATGAGTTGAACCAAATTTTCAGGGTGCAAAACCAAACACAAAAAAACCCGCCACAAAAAAACCCAACCCCAACCCCAAAAACAACAATCCCAAAAAAAAAACCCCCCCACCCAAAAAAAAAACAAAAAAAAAAAAAAAAAAAAACCCTCCAAAAAAAACAAAAAAAAAAAAAAAAAACCAAAACAACAAAACAAAACCACCAAAACCCCCCCCAAAAACCCCCCCCCCCAAAAACCAACCACCCCAAACCCCCCCCAAGACGAATGCTTCCTAAATTTCCCGATAGGAAACTGGGAGAAGGTGGGAATCTGGAAGGGGGGTTTGACTGAGAACTCGTGGAATGCGTCGAAAAGGGAAAAGAAAACTCGGGGAGAGGTCTGTACTGATGCGAGAAGGGAGAAGTAAAGCGTTTCTCTATAACGACCGATACTTGACGGGGAGCAGGGGGGGAAAAAGAAAAGGGCATCAAAAGGAAAAAAGGAAATGCAAGCCAGAAACCGGGGGGCAGTAGGCCGAGGGGAGTCATCCGACCATGCTCTCACATGAAGATTTATTATACTGAGCAAACCAACGGGGAGTCTCATGAAGGGAAAAAAAATATTGGAAAAAAGAGGTCGGCAGCAAAAGGGCTAAACACGGGGAGGAAAGAGGGGGGCAGATAATTCTGTTTATATGCGGGGATTCCGATTCAATGGTTTGAAAAATTTGACAAAGGACATATCTTAAGGGGAATATAGGAAGGGAAAAAACGTGCATTTGACCTCAACTCGTCGGACAGGTCTAGAAAATCAAGAACGAACAGGGCAAGTCAGGACGATTCGCCCAGTGTTCTACAGGGGTATTGGGGGACTTCACCAGTACAAACCGTTTCAGAGTAATAGGGGTGAGAGATAGTGGGAGAAAGGCCCTATTCCAGAGAGGAGAAAGGGATCTCAAGCAAACGAAAGGGAAAGGGGAATTAGCCAAGCCCAGGAAAAAATAAAACGGAAAAGGAAAAGGGAACCATAACATACAATGGGTCTGAACCGAGTGAGTTAGAAAATAAAAAAAAAAAACTGAGGGGAGTAAAAACAAAAGGGGAAGGATCTACACAAAAGGGTTGGATTGAGGAAGTTAATGGGGAAGGGGGGTAAAAGTTTTTGATACACCCTTATGAATGAAACGGGAAGGTGAATCAAATGGGTTAAAAACACTGTACTAAAAAAAAGTAAATTAAGAAAAATATTTGGGGCAACGCACTTATTTCTAATCAAAAAAGCGAGAAGAATTAGTGCTCCCAGAGAAACAAATAATCCTTCGAGGAAAAGGGTGAGAAAGGGAGGATCGATGAGGAGGTTAAATGTTGATATTTGCAGAAAATCAAGGTAATAAACCACCATAATGCCGCTCTTCAAGAGTGATAGTATGAAGGAGGTTACCTCTAAAGAACAGGGAAAGAAGGAAGGGGAATAAAGGGGAATTACCCCCGCGGGGGGGGGTTTGTTTGTATCCACTACCTCAAAAACCGGTCTCAACCAAAAAGGGAAAAACAAAGAGGGGTTTTAACAAAGAAAGGAAAACCATATTAAGGGTTTTGGAAGAGACAATGGGAAGTGCGTCTCCTGCAATCAAAGCCAAGAAGCAGAGGCCAATTCAGAGAACAGTATTCTAGAGCTACCAAGGTCATACGCTGACAGGGCTGAGAGGCAATAGCAGCGCCTCAAAGGGATATAGAGAAGGAGGAAAATTGAGGGGAAGGGTAAAAATCATTTCTTACAAAAAAGGGTACCGCAGCCCCTGGCCAATCGGACAAAGACACGAAAGAAAAAAGGGGAGAGGTCTCGGGGAAAAAGCGAATTCACGGTCGGAGGGTTTAAAAAGGCCTAGTGGTTTAGAATGTTTAATTTATAACAAATGGGGGGAGGGAGGGAGCCCCTTTGAAAGGAAAAAAATCGCTAGATAAAAAACAAGGGTGTAAAAGGGTTATTGCTCAAGATCCAGAAGTGGAAATAAAAAGTACATTTTGTTTCAGAACATTTAGCAAGGGACTTCATATAAAATGGGGTTGGGGCCTGGAAACAATCTTGGTAAAGAGGGAAGGGGAAGGTCTAATAATGAAGTAAGGTAAGAAAAGAGAACACTTGGATTTTTGGGAGCAAAGTGTTTTCAAGAGTTAATCACCACGAGGGTAGGGGGGTAACTAAATTTTTGGGCGTGTTGAAAGGGAGGGGAAAGAAGAGGTCAATCTGTCGAAAAAGGGGACAACCAGCGAATGAAAAATGGGTTTAGGGGAAGAGAGGATCTATCTTCAAGAGCATTAAGTGTACGGAGAAACCAGTTGCAAACTGTAAATCTTCTTGGGGGACAGGACGGGGTAATGTTAAAACAAAATGAAGGGAAAAAAGTGATAGGGAAGGGTTTGGGCGGGTACGAGGGACCAAAAACTATTGGAGAAGGAGGGTTCAAAAGGGGGGGGGGGCGGGGGAAAAGTATTTTTTGGTGGAAAGAGAGATAACTGAATGATGCACCGAGCGCTCTCAAAACAAAACAACGAAGGGAGAAAAAAGCCGGGGGGGGGGGAAAAGCGCAGAATGAAAGTAGAGGGATCAGTAAAAAATCAAAGGGCTACAATTGCAAAAAGGTTGGCTCAATCGTGGGGGAAAAAACAACCCAATCAAAAAGAACTGAGTGTGGGAGATGTTTAGGGACCGAAAAGAAGGAAAAGAGAGGTGGAATAAGGGGTTGAGAAAACTCAGACTAACGGAAAGAGAGAAAGCAGATCTGCACAAAGGTAAAAAATGGGAGCTGTTGAAGCACTGTTCAGCGTGCACGCTGGAGGAAGTAGTCTGGAATATGCGAGTTGGAAAAAAAAAAAAAAAATAGCTTTGAAAGGGGATATAGGACCGAGTCTGTGAAAAGGCGAAGAGAAAAAACAATAGGGCAGCCAACCCCTAAATGGGGCGCTGGCGGCCCTTGAACGGATGAGGGGGGAACACATTGGAAAGTGTCCCCCGCATTTGGGGGTCGGGTGGGACAAAAAAAAAAAAAATCTTTAGTAAAGGAAAAAAGGGGACTTGGGGGGAGGACAAAAGGTAAGGGGTAGGGTCAAAGGGGAGCGGGAAATACTCCAAGGGGACCTAAGTTTGGACTGATGAATTGGGGTAATAATAAAAGTGGCAAAACGCCAATTTGGGTGGAAACCAGGAAGAGGCATTAAGCTGGTTAAAGAGCTGTGGTAGAATTAATTCCGTGCGGATGGGACCGTTCAGGAAGGTCATAACTATATTTATACGGGAAGGTATAATACTGGTTGAAGAAAAGAAGGGGGGGGGTCAAAACACAAAAAAAACCAAAACCAAACCTCAAAAAAAAACCACACCACAAAACCCAACCAAAAACCACCCAAAAAACCCACACTCCCCAAAAAACACCCACAACAAAAAAAAAAAGACAAAAAAAAAAAAAAAAAAAAAAAAAAAAACCCACCAAAAAAAAAACCCAACCCCCCCACCCAAACAAAAACCCCCAAACAAACCCCCCCCAAAACCGCCCAAAACCAACCACCCGAGATGGATAAATGTTTTAACAGGTTAGTATCTTTTCCGGAGAAAGCCAGAAGGGGGTGACAAAGGATAGGGTAGGATATAATACGTTAAACCTACGAAGGGGGGAAAATCTTTTAATCTCAATCTCCGGTTCTGAGGGGGGACGGAAAAAAACCAACCTCAAAGATCAAAAATGGATAGGAGGGGGGGACAGCAAAATATATGGAAAGCTGGGTTGTAGAATTAAAATGGGCTGAGTGTAGTGCCTGATTACAGACACCCAAAACACATACGGGGGGGGGGGGAAGTGAATGTGATCCTTTATTTTATTTAGAAGATTAGGTTTGGAAAGAGAGGTTTCCTCATTAAGGGACATGAAACAGATTTATATCTCAGGGGAATGGTGGGTTTATTTGGGGAGTAAGGGGAAAAAGATTTATCAAATACTCCAAGTTCAGAAATAATCAGACGAGTCGAAAAAGGGATATAAGGGAAATGTAAGAGAAGGAGCAAAGAAGAGCAGGTCAGGTGAAATTGGGTTAGGGCCAGCAAAGCGCAGGGGATTTACAAAAATCTTTTATAGTTACCGGATTTTCGGGGAAAATGAGGTTGGAAAATGAACAGGAAGGGCAATTGACGTAGAACAAACTAAGGAAAAAAGAAAAGAAAATGTAAGGTAGAAGAAGGGTCAGAGTTAAAAGTAAACTCGGAGATATCCGCCTGGGGGGTTTTCCCCCACAACAAAAAAGGGTTTTGGTTTTGGTTTCAAGGAAAAACGGTCGGGCAGATAACGTCAGGGATGTCTGGTGAAGGAAGGGTTAGGTGTTTATTTTTTACAACTGGGGATGCGGGACCATTTCCGGTTGCGGAGAGCCAATAAGGATCAGGCGGGCCCTAAAGGGGCAAAGGGGATTAGAGGGGGGGGAAGAATAGCAGGGGAACGGGTGTTTGACGGGGAAAAGAAACGAGGTCGGGTCGAAAATGAAGAAAAGCGTTGGAAGATGTGAACGAATTATTCGAGGGTGTAAAACGAGCAGGAAACGAGTTGAACGTTCTGTGGTGACCCGAACCGCTATGGAAGAAAGGGGGCCTGGTCAGCAAGTGAAAAAAATGCAAGAAACGGGGCAGGCCATAAAACCGATTGTTATCGGTGGAGCCGACCCTGGGGAGAGGGGCCAGGATGCTTCCTTAGGGGTTTAACTAATTAATTAATATTAGGAAAAACAACAAATGAGGGAGAAATAGGGACAAAGAGAGAATGAAGGGGGAAAACTTCAGGGAGGGCGGAAAAGGCTGCAGGAGATGCAAATAGGGGGTTTTATGGGGAGGAAGGTCAGTCCGAAATGCTGGGTTAACCTCGTGAAAACTGAATAGGACTCCTTCCACAATCGAGGGGAAAACGCGGGGACAGAAGGGAAAACAGTCTGGGCGATACAGCCGAGCAATGCCAGAAAGGGGGTCGACGCAATAACAAAGGGGGGCAGTGACTCAAATCAACGTGGATAAGGTTGGATAAGAGGAAATATAAGGCCTAGTCAGCAACGCTGAAGAGCGGGGAGTGAAGATAAAAAAGGAATTTAAGAGGGCAAACGAACACGGATAAAAATAAAAAATGAACCGGGGGAAAGGGGAAAAAACATAAAGGAAGGTAGGGGGTCTGACCGAGGTAGTTACAAGGGAATGAAACACACAGTCTGGGATCAAAGAATTTAACGAAGAACACCAGGAAGGAGATCCCAAGGGGAAGGTTGGGGGTAAAGTGTAAGTGTTTTGATACAGAAATAAGAGGAAACTCGGAAGGAACAGGGTTGAACAAAAGTAAAAAAATAAAGAAAAATTATTCAAGAGAATATGTGTAAGCCAAGAACTGGGCGAATCCCAGTAAAGAAGGAGAAGAGAGCTGCAAAATAAGGGGGAAAGGGTAATGTAAGGGAAAGGGGAGTGGTGGTCATAAAAAAATACTAAAAACAGGCATAAAACAATTATTAATGAAGAAAAGAGATGGTGAGACATGATGACAGAATATAACTCTCTTAGTAAGGGGGGGCAGGGGCACAAGACAAAAGACACCAAGTCCTGGGGTTTGGGGTTGGGGGGGGCTGAGAGGGAACTACTCCCAAACATTTGGTATGAGAGGGGGGAAAGTAGGAGGTGAACATATGACTGTCACAAGGTAGGGAGGATGGTGGGAGAGTAAAAATTGTTGAGGGGAAGAAGCACTAGAATCAAAACCGTATATTTGAATACCAGATGTGCACCAAGCCTTGGGGAAAAGGGGTTAAACACCAAAAATAACCAGAAGGGAAGGGGAGGATGGATGACTGGGGATGTAGCAGGCCAATATACGACAAAACAGCAGAGAATCACTTAGGAAAATAGGGCACAATTCTGGGTAAACACCACTGAAAAAAACGCACCACAAAAAAAGTATAATAAGAGGTGATCGACATGTCCAAGGATAATCCACAAAGGGAGGTACACAGTCTAAGGGGGGCAACCTCATATTTTATCAAAAAATGAAGTATTGTTGGGAGGGGAAATTGGATGAAAATTGCTTGGGGAATGGGGCGGGACATTACCAGTAGGAGGAAATAATAATAGCTATAGAAAAATATGTTATTTCATGGGGAAAGGATCCAGAACTATCAAATTTACATTTTGGGGGGGGGGGAAAGGGCTCTAAAGAAAATAGTTTTTTGGGGGGGGAAAAGAAAGAAACCAATACTTCATATTAATTTAAGAAAAAGTTTGGGTCAAATCTCATCAGACTGTCTAAATAACAGTGGGGATTTTGGGGAGAAGGGGTGTTTCAGAAAATTAATATCCAGGGTCACGAAAGGTTATAAAAAATTGTGGGGCAATGGGGCGGGAAAAGACGGAAAAGAGAGAATTCTACGAAAACCATAAGCAGCAGTGCAAACAGCTAAAATTTACAGATATTCACTCGGAGGCCATACGCATTAAGGAAGAATAAAAAGTAGTCAAAGGAAATGTCGTGGTGCAATCGGTATTTGAAAAGAAGGCCTTCACAAGGGGGGAATATTTCTGCAAGAGGGTGGCGGGACTAATGGTGGAAACATCAACAAAAACTAGGGGCGGAGGGGGGGAAGTGAAAGATTGATTTGGGGTGGGGTGGGGGAAAATTGATTATAAAGAATGGTAAGGCAATAAAAGGAAGCTGAAAGGATAGAGCGCAGAAACAACAAACCACGATGGGAAATGATTAAAACTCATGAGTAGAAATGTAGATTATCTAAATTAAATCAAGATGGAACAGGGGAAAAATTTCTAATAGAAAGGGAGGCAGAAAGCCAATAGGCAAAAAGGGGACTTGGGATGAAGTGGGGGAAAAGTACAACTGATCCTACAGAAGTAATTTTAATGAGAAAAAATGAAGAATGCTAACGTTGAAAGAAATAAAGGGATAGTGTATGTGAAGGGGCTCAAAAGCGTAAAATGAGAAGGAGGAGAATTAGAAATTGAAAAAAAAAAGAAAAAATTTATGGGAAGGATACCAATTCTGTTATGGAATAATAGCACAAAATCTGAAAAAAGGGGGTTCATTCTTTCGGAAGGAACGGATGAGGAAAAAGGGAAAACCTCAAAAAATAACAAAGGGGGGGGGGCTAGGAAAAAAACTAGAAGTAGCCTTCACGAACATGGAAAATTGTGGGAAAAAAAATGTAAAGGTCTGTGCAATTCTTCTGCTCCCTCAATCCCAGGGGTAAACAAAGAGGGGGGATCTCAGAAGGAGGGGACCAGAGACGTGTAACGCACATGCCTCAAATGACCCGGGGGGTTAGAAATAAAAGGGGCAAAGACAACCAATTTTGGGAAGATAGATAGCTGGAGTAATTAAAGTAACTATTCCTTTGGATGGGACGAAGGAGTGATTGATTTGACAGAGGGACAGTAATAATTGTTGGAATGACAAGAAGGGCAGAGAGGGGTATAATGCTTAAACATAGCCAACCACCTGATGAGCCAGCTAATAACGAAATGAAAAAAGGAAGGGGTAGCCTCTCCATAAACTAAAGAAGGGGCAATCTTGGATAGAGAATGGTGGCGAAGTGAGAGTGCCTGATACATCCAGAGAAATTGTTACCGAGAGATATAATAAAGGTTTTTTTTTTTATCTACTTTTTGAACAAGAAAGGGGGAATCCGTAAAAAAAATGGGGGGGGGCGGAGTATAGTACCTTCTCGCCAACAACAAAAAAAAAAAAAGGGGAATGGGGGGGTAAGTAAGTTCTAATCCATTTCTTAGGATAAGATTAGGGTATCTCTTAAAATCAGACGATTCCCTCATCATATGTAGATCAAGGTTAAATGAGGGGGGTATTTACGTAGGAAAGAAACAAAGGGCAGAAAATATAGCACTCAAGGGTCGCAAAGGAAGAGAATAAGGTATGAAGGTGGAAGGAAATACAGGGAAGATGTGGGGGGCGCCAGGGGCGGCTTACCAATATGTAGTTGTGAGGGGGGAGGGTGTATAGGAAAAGGGGAAAAAATGGGGATCAGGGGCATCATTGAGTTTGAAGGGGGATCAAAAAAGAAGTCAAAACATAATCACTCATATCAAAAAAAGAAAGAAACACTTACGGTTTGAGTCAACTGGGAAGGGGGTCTACAGGGTGTGTTGGGGGGAGGTTACAGGTGATGGATAAATCACGACGGGAGGGGACAGACTACGTCCGTGGTCTGGTCAAGGACACGGAGTTTTAAGTTGGAGTTGGCTGTGGGCGAGCTGAAAGGTCTTGGCGAGGGACCAAGAAAGACGAGCAAGGGATGGGCACGAAAAGGAAGATATCGAAGGAACTGAAAAAGTTAGGCGCACATAGTTGAAAGGTGTGGGGACTGGAAACACTCTGTCCGAACTGTAAGAAACTCGTCGAAAGGGGAAAAAGGGGCGATGACGTAGAGGGATAAAGGAACGGGTGGTGGAAAAGGAAAGAGGGACGGGGTAGATCTATGGGCAGGTAACAGTAAAGAGCGGAAAGGACTTACTTGAGGATGCAGAGGGTAAAAAGGGTCGAGAAAAGGGACTGCCTACGAGTTAAGAAAGGGGGAATAGAGAGGGAG
>Ga0179591_1266943_pt1 | contig 29140 bp, 21 predicted proteins | sample CZOMad2_1_08_16f_FD_182891 | JGI IMG/M metagenome (GOLD analysis project Ga0179591, IMG submission 182891) | Vadose zone soil fungal communities from Angelo Coast Range Reserve, California, USA - CZOMad2_1_08_16fungal (PacBio error correction) | ecosystem: Environmental > Terrestrial > Soil >...
ATGAGGACGGACATGGGCCCCTAGGAGCCCTAGCTTACTGCCGGATCTGTAAAGGCTCAAATAGAAGGAAAGTCTCTCGCAAACCCCATCTCAGGGGTCAGAAGGCATTGCGGCAGGGGGAAAAAAGGTATGCCTGGTAAATAAAAAGCCAAACCCTGAAAATCTTTGAAGCGACGTTCGTAGGTGATAGACCCGCGGGGCAGGAAGACGGAGGGGACGCAGTACTAATTCAATATTGGAGAAAAGGAAAAAAGGGTTCTGACCATGCTGGGGACGCCGGCAAACATGGAAAATAGCAGAATCTTCGAATGACTAGTGGGGAGAGAGAAGCAGAAAAGTCTTAATCCTCAGGAAAAAAAGGAACAAAGGATTGGGGGGAGATAGCTTTCCTGCAAGGGAAAATTGTCAATTCATTCCCGCAGTATGGCTTTTGAATAGGCTGATCTTTCCTTAGGCGTCGAAAAAAAGTGGACTGGGGGGAAAAGTCGTCGCCAAGGATAAAAAGAGAAGGGAATGAAGACCCGTCCGCTTCGGGTTTTGAAAGGTTCTGAAGATCAGCCAGTCTCTGCAACTAATAGGCAAAGAAAACACTTGTTTACATACAGCTTGGAGAGGAAACGGGAGCAGGTCTGACGTCCAGGAGGGAACTCGCGGGGTGTATCGGCCTTAGTGGAGGAGAAACCTGTTCCAAATGTCAAACGCAGTAAGGGGGGAAGGGTTGTCGGGCAATGTTTCGGCGGGTTAAAAAAATGGCCGGGCGGCATACGAGCCTGTGGATAGGAGGCGGGTGTTAGTCAAGAAAGGATAAGGTCAGTCTTCTCAAAAGTTGCTGAAGACGCCTTTGGGGGGGGGGGATCAACAGAAGCACGCCTAGCGTATTGAAGTCGGTTGAGATGGTCAGTACAAATTCATCGGGGGGTATGGTGGGGAAAGGAAGGAAAAAAAGCTCCAAAGAATTAGGGGAAAACGGTGTGTAAATAGGCCGGTCTACTAACGTAAGCCGCATTACTCGCGTTGGCGTAGAGGGACGGGAGGCTTCTATGACGCAACTAAGGTAGAGGGGAGCCTCTGGCTCGCGGCCGTCTATGCTCGCGGGTGGTCCCCTGACTATACGAAACTATTCGAAAACGGCATTCAGGACTCCAAAAAGGGAGGAGTGAAATCAGGAAGACAATCCAAAACCGGGAATAAAGTCCTCTTCTCCCTCGTTCGTTCGACGATATAAAAAGAGTTGCAACGTCGGGCTAACACGCTCACAGTTGACATAAAAAAATAACAGGCAAAAGGAAATTCAAAAAAAAAAATTCAACTTGGCAGGAGACAGCGGCAGAAAAGCTCACCCATCGCGCGAAGCGGGAGATTTAAAGACGATGACTGAGGAAAGACTGCGCAAACTGAAGAATATCGGGAGGGAGCAAGGGGGAATCTTTCTCGGGGGAGAACGCACGGCGCGTTCCATTACTGCAGATCATTCTCCATGCAGAAAAACAAAAGGAGGAAAGGTAATCTAGGAATTCTAGCAAGAGAGAGCAAAAGGGGGGGGGAAAATGGGGGAAACGGCACACAAGCGAATGGCGACAAAGAACGTCTTCCGCGAGTTCCCGCGAGGAGCCGGGTCGCAGACGATTCGGGTCCGAGGAAGAGACCAGTAAAAAAAGGGTCAGAAGTGGAGGATTTTTCAGATATTATGAAAACGTGTGGCGACCGGCCGGGACGAGACTCATGCGACGCCGGGTCCAAAGGAACGGCCAGAATCGGCGGCCTACCCTGAAAAAAACTAGGGTCGGGAGGGAAAAGCGCCATCGAACTCACCCCAAGAGCGGGGTGCGCGCGGAAGCATCAGAGAAAAGGCAAAAGGGGGGAGGTTCAGGAAACTCATATTCGCAAGTAAATTAAAACCAAAAGAGCTTCGGGGGAGACCACAATCAACGGGCCATATTAGAGGGCAAGGAACACTTGCGAAGAAAACACGCCGCTCGCCGCGTGGGGAAAGGGGGGCCGGTCGGGAAAACAAATTAACCGTTAAAAAAGGGGGGAAAAACTTCAAAACTCTCGTCAACGACCAGGCGCAATCGCCGTGAGCGCTCGTCGCGCCGAAAAATCAATATAAAACTCCCATAAAAACAAGGGAAAGAAGGGGGGGAAACAGTGAAGGACACCTTGAAGCGCTCTGTCTTCCGACTAGGGCGCCGTACGATATAGGGGGGAACGCAGAGGTTCAACTCCAGGGAGAGGAAGAAAAAAAAAAAAATGCGGGACCAGAACATATATACCCAAGGAAGAAAAACACATGTCGGTTGACTCCGGCGACGCGGCGGATGATACTAGTACTCTTTAGGGGCTTTCTCTAAAGAAAGCGGGAGAACGCTGGTTGAATTAGAATCTCCAGGCAAAAAAGGGAGAAGAAGCCTTGTACACACGAACCGGCCCCGTCCCAGAAGCAAGGCAACTTTTTAGGTGCAGATTGACTCAGAAGAAAAAGGGTGCCAAAGAAAATGAGATGAAAGGAAGGGGCCTCTAATGGGGGCCGCCGCGGTCGAACGGTTTTCACTTCTGGTAAAAATAAAAGGGGGAAAGCATAGAATCAAAAAGTTCCGGGGAACTTGCATTATCCCATGGAAAAGGAAAAAAAAAGGTACGAAAGGCGTCAGATTCAGGCCGAGCCACTGCCGAGGCTACCTCTGCAAAAAAAACTATCGGAACATAAGTCAAAAAAAAAGTCAGGACGGACCGGAAGAAAAAGGAAACCGGGCAGCGAGGGAAAAACGATTCATCGACCTAGTCAGGCACACCTGCAAGTCACTACAAGAAGCGGCGCCCCTAATTAGTCAAAAAAGGGGGAGGGGGGGGGGGGAGAGACGAGAAGGCAACGCGCCAGGCTCCTAACGTCGCCCGAGGGGCGTTCTATGATGAGAATGACTGACATGTTGAAACTCTAATTAAGAGGCCTCACGTCCGTCTAGATAAGGGGTGAGGGAAAGTGAGTCAATAGGGGGACGTCATAGAAATAAAAAGTAAAAGTAAGCCTAAATCGGGTAGTATCAGATGTCGCTATAAATGTCTCATCGCTTTCAAGTCTGCGGGGATCCTGGTCTGGTGGAAGGGGAGAGCTATATGAAGGGGTCGCAAAGCAAGAAGACACCTTCAAAAAGAAACTACGAAGGGTGATATCGGCCAGCAATCGGCGCTAACGCTAAATTCTCAATGCAGGAGGAGCAAAATTAGATTCGGACTGTCGTTTCACAAAGGAGACAGAGAGACTTCAGATTGAAGTCCTGGAAGCCGTGGGCGAAAAACTTGCATTGGTTTCAACAAATCACAGGAGGAAAAGTGAAGCCTTCGATGGAGGGCGGCGAGGTTGGGCAGCATGCGGCCCCGGAGTTCACGGAGAAGTAATGGGAAATGGACTCTGAGAAAAATGGGAACAAAGGAGGAAGCAAGTTCTAGATGAAGAGCGGCGCCGGGGGGTATCGGGAATCCGGGTCGGTGCTGGGGAACAGACATTACCCCTTTCAGGAAAGGTGGTGTAAAGAGCGGGTAAGTACTTGCGCGGGCTTTTTTTAAATAGGAGCGCGGCGAGCGGAAGGACGGACTTCGTGTACAGTTGGGGAAATCGGCGCGCAAAAAACGTACTCTTCAAAATGGGACTCAAAAAAAAAAAAGGGGAAGGTTCCGATCGCTCAGTGTGGGTCAGTAGGGGAAGAGGACAGCGGTGAGAGGGAGGGGTCGCACCGAATTCGGCGAGACGTGTGACGTTTTACAAAGACCATCGCCTGGGCAACAAGTGAAGCCCGGGGAAGACAAGTCCAAGAGCAAGGGGTGGGCTCAAGAAAAAAATAAAGGTCGACGAGGACGACATGAATTTCGAAGAAAAGCTAAGGGGATAATTTCGGAAAAAAAAAGAAAAACTTCGGACAACAAAAAGGAGGAAACTAAGTTGCCGGGAAAAAAGAGGAAGGACCGGCGCAGCGACACGCAACCGTAAAACGTAAAAAGTCAGGTGATGACGGAGGAGAAGCATCGGCTAACGCTACGGGTGACAGGAAAAGTCAAAGCGAAAGGAAGACGGGAACCGGACTAGCGGGGTCCAAAAGGTCGTGGGAAGTCATGGAAACGGGGGCACGCACCATTGCCAGCCTCTCTGGAGGGCAGAAAGGACAACTGAGGGATACGGCGAGAGCGCAAACCGGCGGCCTGACGAGGACGAAGGAGGGTCATCTTTGCGGTACCTGTCGTCGCGTATTAAAGCGAAGTGTATCCAGACGGCTCCAGCCCGGCGCGCACGTCTAAAAGAGAAAAGTCGGGTCAACTCGTCCGAACAAGAAAGAGACAGTCATCAGCTCTCTCTAGCCAGAATGGAGGTATGCGGGTACTAAAGCCTGCGTAGTGCCTAGAGAACGGGAGGGGGGGTGCCCACGACTCTTCGGGAACCACTGGCCCAGCCGCTGCGCCGCAAAAATAGCGTGCAGGAAGGGGATCGGGTGAAAAAACGCAACTGAGATCTGTCCTAACGAGGGGGGGAAAATCACATTCACTTATCGAATGTCAAAACAGGAAAAAACGTCGGATCCGGAGAAAGCGTCGGGGCACTTAACGGCCAAAAAGCACAGGGGCACTGAAGGAAAAAAAAACACTGAGACCACCGTCGAACCGCACAGTACTGGGGGGAGCCAAAGGAAATGGAACCGATTCCGAGGCGGAAAGACTTACGGAAAAGGAAAAATCGTGTTCGTGGGGAGTGGGGGGAGGCTCCCTGCAAGGAAAGGGAGGGGCTTTCCTACGGGGCAAAAAATGGAGAGTATGCCACGGCTCTCTCAAAAAGCGGTAAAAAAAAACTAACTTCAAAAGAAAGCGAATGGCTGCGTGCGGCTAAGAACCACCGGAAGGGGGGGAATACCTCTGCTTAAAAATGGGGGGAACTCAAAGATTCTCTGCAGATCCAAACCGGAAAAAGAGTGCGCAAAGTCGTTGAAGAAAAACCGGCTCTATTACTCCCTCAAGAAAAAAAAAATCACGTCTAGTAATCCCTGCGGCAGGGGATTCCTGTGGTGGGGGAAAAGGGGAGGTTTCCTTTGGCGAAATTTTCGGCACAGGACCACGAAGGACTCCAGTGGGGAATGGGTTTGCCTGAAGGAATTTCAGCGCACGATCTGTATGGGATGACTCGAGGGGAGGACTAACTTTCAAGAGCTACCGAAGCGCAGACGCTCAGTGACATCAAAACGGGAACTCAAAAGGGTCCGTAAGGGACTCGCAAATTCAGCATAGGGGGCCACTGTTCCCAGGCTCGCGACTACTGGACGGCGCCCGTTCCGCCGGGGCTTGAAAAAACCTGATGATCTTACACGAAAAAAACTCCACCTGTTTTCAGCGCGGAACGCCCGCACCGGATGGGGGGGGAAAAAAAAACAATCACGTAATGGACTTGAGCGTCTCCAATCAGGACAAATTCTTAAGGAGAGGAAAACCGACTAAAACGGTGCGGACGGTGCGGGCCGAGCACGGTGACAAGGTGATTAGACCGTGTGATCTGTAGAAAAAGGAAATCGGGGGGATGCACTTCCAGCTCTTGCTGGGCCGAGGCCGAGAAATGAAACAATTCGAAAAACAAAGAGCTAATCTTCAGAGGTGGAAACGGGCTTCAGGAGGTGAGGTGGTCGGAAGGACGTCTAAGTAAGGGACCAAAAAAGCTCAAGCCAGAAAAAGGCTTAACAGTTCTTTAGGCCGAGTAACAACCGGGGGATAGGGGGAGGGGACCGGGGGACATTCCCTTGCAAGGGCGTGTCGCAAAAAGTGGGGAAACACGTAGCGGGGCCGACAGGTGGTGGACTTTTGACTCAACGGACTGATCAAAAAACTCCACAGGGCGAAACGCCGTCTAGACGAGCCTGTGAGTCCAGGCCCTTGGAAGACAAAACTTGGCCGAGATTGGGGTTTGCCTCCGCCCAGAAAACGCCAAAAGCGGAGGCGTCAAAAGTTTCTTTGGCAAATACGGCCAACGGGGAAATCATTCGTTGGGGTCCCGCCCCCGCGAACCCGGGCTACAAACACTAGCAACGCGGCCGGGCCCTGAGGCGCTCAAAAAAAAGAGAAAGTCGGTGCATCTGGGCGTAGAGATGAGAAAAAAAAAAAAAGGGGGACAAGGGGGAAAAACCTCATGAGAGAAAAAAAAAGGCTTTTTAAACGTCCGAGAAGGCGCGGTCTCGAAAAAAGGGAAACGTCCTGGGTCAAAAAGGGCTCCGCGCGAAAAGGGAAGGAGACATCTGAATTTCGCATTTACAAACGGAACTAGTCAGGGGACAACGATAATTGGCAGAGAGGGAAGGATCCGTGGTACGACTCGGGAGGGAAAGCCTCCTTCTACTTAAACTGACTGGACTGAAAAACGTGGATGACAAGGGGGGGCGTCTAAATTGGGCAAGGGGGCGTGGTGTCCGGTTCAGTCAGGACACATCTCACAAAAGTAAAGGAAGATAGTATATTAATCTAATATGAACTTTTTCTCAAACCGAGAAGGCAGGAAAACGAAGTAGTCTCTACGTAGCAGAGAGAAAGCCCGATGTTTGTAAAAAAAAGCTGACTTAGGTCTCGGGATGAGACTAAACCATATCAAAGGTGTATCTGTGCAAGACTGTACTTGGGGCGGAAATCTGCGTAGGCGGAGACGCTGTGCGAACGGCGCAAGGGGTCGCGGAAATCGTAAAAAGAAAAAAAAGGAAAATGATCCGAATGTAGGGGCAGCCTCCCGCGAAAGAAGACCACGCGCCCGCCCAACAAGCGGGGACGAAGGATAGAAAAAGGAGGTAGGCCCTATGCTTCCAGGCAAAAAAAGGGGGGGGGAAACCCTCTCTGGAGGCAGACGCACGACATATGAAGGCGGGCAAGAAAGACAAAGCTCAAGAGGGGGGGCGCGGGAAGGGACGACCAAGATGAGCACGAGAAAAAACTCTTGAAAATAACTTAAGCTCGACGAGAAGGCGCACAAATCGCCAGGAGGAGACTTCCAACGGGGACCATAGAAAAAGACATTGACTAAAAATAAAGGACCCTCAAAAGGTAGTACAAGCAGCTCCGATTCCAAGCAAAGACTTAATGGGAAAGTATCTCTAGCATTCAAGCAATCGGGAGCGCCACGCGCGAAAAAAAAATAATCAAGACGCAAACAGAAAATGTTAAAAAAGCGGCCCAGCGAACAGCCCGGGGCGGAAAAAGAACGCTTGGAGGGGCAGCAAAAGGAGGACTCGCTGGTTAGTAAGACAAAAAAGAGAAAAAAAAACTTCCAAGCAAAACGCGCCTTTTGCAACGAGGCAACGCGGACGTAGAACTGGGGCGGGGGGGAGACTCCGCCAAGACGAAAAAGAAAACCTCCCACTTCAGACTTCTGATGCGGGACAACTAGAAGGTTGCGGGGGACGCCCGGTAAGAACACAGGGGTGCACGGGGGGTCAGAATAAAGAGCCAAGACCAGGCTGCCACACTCTGTAGCAAAAAAACAATTCCTTCTGACCAGTACCGCTTTCAAAAAAAGGTACAGGGGAAAGGACGCTCTTACAGCGAAGACGCCCTCATCGACATCGGGTGGAAGGCAGGGGGATTAATAAAATCCTCCCTGGATCCTTCGGACCAGTCGGCCCAAGAATGGCGTCCGAAGGCAATACTAAAGGGCTTAAAACAATGAGGTCAAAAACCAATTTCCAATCACCGCCGGCCGGAAAACCGCATGCTGTATTTGTGATGAAAGAGCCACCAAAATTACTGCCGCAAACCACAAAAGTGCTCTCAACAAAACGTCGCCTCAAAAAACGCGATTTTCCCTTTAAATGGAAATCGCGCAACGGAAGAATAGGGGAAGCCCGGGCGGCCATAAGGGGCCAGTAAAGGGGAAGGGGAAAGTTACCTGCTCCCTACGTCCCCTCCAGGAGCAAGCAATGCTTCAACACATGTAAGCCGAGGCACACGTAACGAAGAGCAAGACTTCAGTTAGAGTCATCCCAAATGGAAAAATACAAATATGAAATCACCGTGTCGCAAATGACCAAGAGCGGGGGCTCCGCACCAACATCCCCCAAAAGCAGAGGTAGGACGCTCAAAACCAAGAGAACATCAAAAATCGGAAAGGGGGACTCGCAAAAAGCGTCGGCTATTGCGAAAAAGGTCACGCCCAATGTCAGAACTAAGGGGGAAAAAAAGTTTGCCTGCCGACGCGGGAACGGAAAAAAAAAGCAGGTAAACTAAATTTAGGGAACAAGGTACTGCTCCTTCATCAAACCCTTGTAACCGCTGGCGTTTCAAAGGTCCCGGGTGTCCGGGAAAGGAATCCAGAAAGGTGCCGAGCGCTCAACTGGGCAGTCACTTTACTCGTTTCAGGGAAGGACGAAAAAAAAAAAAAAAGGGTTTCATTCAACGGGAAACCTTTCCACCCAGGACGCCCGGAACCTATGGCATGAGGGCAGGTCTCCGGAGTAGGAGGGGAATAAGGGGGAACCTCTCCGGAGGGAGGGAAACGAGGACCGCCTTTCTTAGGTAAAATGAATCAAGGGGTGGTGGAGGACCGTCAGGGGAAAAAAAACAAAGGATATTGTAGAAGAAGGGGTTGGAGGCTAACGGCCGCGGGAAGAAAAGAGAGGGGGACTTTTAAACACTTCTAGTTGGTATCGTCCCAGGAAAGTGAGGAGGGGTTCAGGCTTCAGGCGAGAACTTCGGCCGGGAGAGTCAACACAGGGACTATCGGAACTCCGGGGGGGGGGGAAACTTGAGGGCTCCTCCTTCCGGCAACGTGGAAAAAAACTAAAGAAAGAGTCAGCCAAACCCACACCCACCCCCCCCATGGGCAAAGGAGGGGGAGACACTGCTGGCTTAAACTAAAAAATACATACAGAAAAGGGGAGTAAAAGTCCCCCCGTATCCGTCAAGAGGACCCCCTTCATCAGTAGAAAGACCTCCGAATAGGAAAGCCCAGGCTCTCCACGGGGGCGTGTCGTCGCTCATAGACTAGCATCTAAACAAAAAGAAAGGATGAGGGAAAGGAAGATTTCTACGTATTCACTTACCGCGGCGAGAGCAAGAGACGACGGCCTAATATCTGTGTGGTTCCTCGTCGATGCAGGGATTCGTGGGGGCTTGTAGATAGAGGCCTTCAAAAAGGGCAGGAAATAGTCCTCTACGGTTGAGTGCATTCGGCGGACAGATGCAAGCGGATCTCGTCGTGGGACGTTCACCGATAATCTAACTGGGGGGGGACAAAAATCCTCGGTGGGTGACGCATGTAAAATAACGACTCTCAGATGAACCAGCGAACTGGAGATTCTGGGGGGAGACGCTCGATCAGATGAAAAATCGGGTGACTTCTCTTTAGAGAAGAGAAGAAAAAAGGGTGCCTGTCTTTAACCATTAATGTCCCTCTGAACTATAACATCAAAGCCGGTAGCAAAGCTGGGCGAACGGCTACAACCAGGCCGTCAATACCTACATAATCCAAGTGATTGCTCTCTCAGTCCGGCCGGAGCAAGAGACTGCAAGGGCTTGTCGAAGTAGGCGCAGGCAATGCGGGAGCGGCGAGGAACGAGGAGGGAAATAGCTGGTCAAAAAAGCTAAAGCGACCGCAAGCATCAGATGAGTTGCTACACTTAATAATGTCCGGGGGGGGGGGCCGTCCTAGGAGCTCCCTGACTCCTCGAGGCGCACACGTCAGTCAGGGACCCAGGGCCTAGCACAATGCAACGAACAACGGTGCTGAAAAAGAAGAAAAAATCTGTCTCGCTTGCCAGAGGCAAGCCTGGCAGGGATTCGAAATAGGGAAGGACGGAGACGAGACTACCCTGCTGTGAAAAAAAGGAAGGTTAGGGGGTAAAAAAACCACCGGACGCCTCAACCCGGAAACTGCCTCAATTGGAACTCTGGCGGTACGGGAACTGGCGGCGCACAGCGCGAAAGGCAGACAATTTTTCTAAGGCGCCAGGAAGGGGGATGCTCGCCGTACGTCCTCTTCGGGGTGAGGGTTGAAAGGCAGAGGTGTAAAGCGGGGGAGGACGTCTCCCCTAGTCAGTTGATGGAAAGATGGAGCCTTGCTCTCTAGAGGGAACAAGTCAAGGCGTCTTATCTTACTATTACTGGGACTCGTGCGATATCGACGAAGACCAAGGGCCTGGGAGTAAAAAATCAGATTATTTTTAACAGAGCTGCGGAAAACGCAAATCCCCGTCTTCAGACGTAGGACAATCTCGATGGCGGGCGCAGAGATTTCAACAGCGGGGGAGCGGATTTCATGGAAACGATCAAATCCTGGAGACACTGAGGGGAGGGCGAAGCTGCTTATCGCCTGTCTCATTTATTGAGGGGGGGTGTGGGGTCTAGAAACCATAATTAACAGAACAAGTCATCCTACGCTTGGGAAAATGTTGGGGGGGGAAAAGAAAAAAAAAAAATCCTGCGTCGGAGAACTAATTGAGTGAGAGTGGACGAGACGATGATCGGCTTTTGTGCGACAGGTGTAGGCCAAACGACGTAATGTGGGAAGCTCCCGAAGGGGTCGTCGTCTCTAGTCACGGACCTGTAAGAGGGAAGGATGAACCGCATGTTAAAACAGGGAAACAGAGACGGAAAGTCAACGACGCGGAAGAAATCTGGAGGGGGAGGAAAGTGAAACTCTTTTTGTTCTTCTAACACAACGACAGCGTACCCGTGAAAAACCTTTCAGCCAACCTAGGGTTACTTATCAAACATACATTTGTTGAGAGCCATAGATGGGTCTCAAGAATACGTCACATTACAGGGTCGTCCTGTAGCAGATTCGTATCTAAAATTCTACTTTTCTCTCTTGAAATATGCAACGTGTGGGGTAAGGGGAGGATCTAATTCTTTTGGACCGTCGTAGATTAAAAGAACATTTTCAGAATCTTGGCCCAAATCAACTGTACAAGGGCCACCTGTCATTCTGAAATACCTCAAAGAAAAAGGAAGCAATCTTTTCTTCTTCTATGGGAAAAGGGTAGGCTCTGAGATAGCGACTACGCTGCAGGGTCGGGGGGAAAAATGGAATCCGCTGGGGGGAAACAGAACATCTCTTTGGGACTAAGAAAGGTGGATCCCTCTATGGGGGGGTTTTCAATATCTCAAAGCTGTGAGCAAGAGGTCGGGGGGGGGCCGGTGGCTGGGGTCAGCGTCGGAGATATTGGGCGGGTTCTTTTCTGACGGAGATCGGCGCCTGAGATGGAAGCATCTTCTGGACCTAAAAGGGACAGCTGGAAGTAGCAAAAAGTCAACAGAGAAAATATATGTGGGGGGGGTGACCCCCTCCGGTAGACACCAAACTAATCCGAGAGGAAGAAGTCAGTGTGAGGAGTAACGGTTTGACAAAAAAAAGGTCCCCTTCATCAGGGGGGGGTGGGGCAGGGGGGGGAGAAAGGACAAGAAACCAGCCGTATTTGTTTGGAAAACCCTAAGTTATGCAGCGGAGACTAGATTTTACACGCGTCTGTTTTGACAAAGTGCACAAAAGCAGTGAGCGGAGTGGAGACTCCCCTCTCGGTCTGCGGGGAGGGCGCAATCCGGGGGACCTGGGCAGAGGAGTCGAGGGGGGCTCTCATTTTGAAGCCAAAAAACAGATCAGCGCAGACGCCAGCAAGAATCGGGGAAGCATCGCCAGAACAGGGAGGGGGAAGGGATGACTCTTTCGACCAAAAGGGGTCCTATACTGACTCAGTAAAAAGGTCCATCAACCCTTTAGGAATTCAGGAAGCTGGTTGGCAAAAAGGAACGCGGTAAAGATTGAGCTGCTCAAACTGTCTCAGCGCCTCAGATATTGCCTAACTGATGCTCAACGTCACTTAAGGCAGAACAGCCTATCTTTATGTCAAAATTGGGAGGACTTACCAGAGCTCTCCTAATAATGAAAATTGATAATCATTCTAGGCAAATGCATGAGTCTAAACGGATGGGTTAAGTGGGCCCAAAAAAGAGGTAGCAAACGGAGGAAAAGACGTCGCCATCCGCTCGTTCAGGCTGGCAGGGGAGGTTCAATGGGACAAAGACTAGACGGAGGAGAAAATATAGGAGGGATAAGTGGAAAAAAATGAGGGGGGGGAGCCAGCAGTCCAGGCCCTCGACCTGACGCGTAGCGACCCGCTCTTTCTCCAGCGTGACGGTCGCTGCGACGGAATACCGGAAAAAAAAGGTCCAAAAAAAAGTCGTTAAACGAATTCTTGAAAGGGGGGGGGGGAGCAGGGTATGGAGGGGGGGACTCCTTTTCCTTTATGTCGAAAAAAATCCGAGTTGATGGGAGGAGAGAGGGGGTGGTAGAAACCTGGGTCCGGGAAGTAACGGAGAAAAAAAAAAACTCTTCATAAAGATGAAAAAAGGGACGAAGGGGGATGACATTCTCTGCCTCTTAGTCATGCGCGCACGGGACTAAAGGCACAAGGTGTCAAAAAAGGACAAAAGCATCGAGGCCAGGGGGGCGGGCGCCTTCACCTGACCATCAGGACGACATTCTTATCTACCTTAATTCTTTTCTTATACTCACAATTCTGAAAGTAATGAAAAAATACTACATTGAAATGGGCCAATGGACAACGTCTGCTCAAGCAGGGGGGAAACGACTACTTTTCGAAAAAAAAATGTGCACTTTTTATGTCAGAGCTGCTCATTGTTTTGGTCTTCTAGTTTATCTTTTGGGGGGGGGGGTTCGCATGAGGTGGTATGGGGGACCCTACTCTATTTATCTTAAGTCTGATACTGGTGTCTGTGGCCAGTTGTACTGGGGAGGGGTGACAGTCTCTAGTTTCTTAGAAATAAGCTTAAAGGAGTGCGTCGCCGCCATCGCCGCCCGGCGAAAAAGGGTGCTCGACCACGATAACGAGGTATGAACAAAATTGTGCAGGGACAGCACAAACTTTTTAATCCAAGGAACTCAGGAAGGGACGAAGCCGTCTCGTTGAAGGTCCGAGCAAGGCGGGAAAAAAGCGGGTTAAACTGTATGGAAAAGGGGAGCGCCCTCGACAAAAAGGAAGAGGAACCAACATGAAAAAGACTGCAGAAAAAGACGACCGCGTCCCGCTGCCAGGACACAGGTGCGTCGACGACGGTAGGGAGGCGTCTGGCTACGTTTAAGAGCAAGGGAAAAAAAGGGGTCCCTTCAGGGGAGAAGAGGGAGTCGAGAAGTGACCCCTTCTAGCAGGAGTGCCCCCGTCACAGAGTCCCCGTTTACCATGGGGTGGGCAGAACCCTGCTCTACGCGCACGGAAAAAAAAAAAAAGAAACATCTCTTGACGCTAGGAAAAAACACTCAGGAAAAGGGGGAAAAGCCTCTCCTAGGGGGAAAACACGTTGTGCGGTATTCATCACCAGCGTCCTGTCCTTCTAGCCGGGCGGGCTACCAAAGCACCCAAAATAGAAAAGAAGAGGGGGAGGGCCTGTTCAAATTTACATCCTTCAGCGGGGGGGTGAAGGAACCTCCATCAAGTGAAAGGACAACATGAAGAAAAAAAGTGCGTGGGGACGAAAGCAGAAGCCCGGGGGCTAACACTCTAAAGTCTTCGGAACAAGAAGTCCTCTTTATGTTCTAAGAAGACAAGAAAAAAAAGAAAAGAAACATTGTGGATCAAAAAAAAAGAAACTCTACTCTTCCTCTTACGACGTTTCGTCGTGATCGCGTGTATTTCAGCTAGCAGAAAAAAAAGAGTAAAACTGTCATCTCCAGGGGGTCTTCGAGGGAAGGTACCTGCGGTATTCCTCAGGCCGGAGAAAAAGGAGGGGCGACATCAGGTGAGGTCGAAGGGGGGTAATAGTCAGGGGGGAGGAAATCGCTTCAAAGAGAAGCAAGGAGTAAAAAGAAATGTACCTCTGCCCGCCGTTCAAAGCGGGTCGTAGACCACGAGGTCAACGTCAAATTCCTATGAGGTTAATAGGAACCAACAGGGTCGCAAAACAAGGACGGAGGGGGGGGGGAAGGACAAACGCATATCGCAGGCGTCGCACCTCAGGCAATTGCTGATAACATGTAGTCACACAAACCGAGGGGAAAAGGCATTGGCAGAAGGGGGGGGGGACTATACTAAACGACAGAGTACATCGGGGGGAAACACGCTTCCATCTCTTAGTGAACCCGTCGTGGGACGCAAAAGGAAACTTGACACGGTGATAACGAAAGAGTAGATTGCCTATTGAATCCGATGTTAGGTATACTCTGGACTAGGGAAAAAAGAGAGGTGGGGTACGTACCGAGATGCCGGGGAGGGAAAGTTAGCGGCACAAGAGTTGGCTCGACGGCCAGTGGGTTACCAAGGTGGGCATTACCCTCTAGCCCTCAGGATGAATGTCAAGTAGGGAGGGACTCCGGACGGCATGGGTCTTTTATTAAGCGGTCTACCAAAAAGCCGGATCAGGGGCAAAACAGCCGTAAATCCTCATTATAGGTAAAGGAAAAGCCACTTCGGGGGGGGGAGATCTTTCTTCCTCTGGAAAGCCGCCTCGATGTTGTGAAGTCATTGGAGACATCGCGGGAAAAGAAAAGGAACGCACGACGGTAAAGTCCGGGGGGGGGATTCTCTCTTCTGATGAACGAGGAAGGGAGGGACGTGTCTTCACACCTAAACTTTCCGGCCGGTAGAGTGGGTCGGGCTGATCTCCGGGCAGGCAGGCAAAAAAGGACGGAATACTTTTGGGGGAACCAGAAGAAGAAAAAATCAAAGAATATTTTCGACAAGTGAGCCACGGGTCGGGCGCTAACGGGTCGAACCTCGCACTCTCTAACTGAGAACAAAGAACGAAGACATTCTTATAAAAAAAGCAAAGAAGGGCGATCGGCACAGAATGGACATCCACGGGGGGGGGTGGGAGGGAAAAAAGAGACAACAACACAAAGTAAAGTATAGAAATATTAGGGAGAAGGAGTGCCGAGAGCGAATCATCCAGCTTCCTATCAGGAATTCATCTGAAATCTAATGAAGGGTATAGTGGCAGTTAAGACATGAAAACTAGGAAACTGCTGGAAGGCTCGGCCGTAACCGATGGTCAAGCCGTTCAACAGGTGTGAAAATCTTGGAAAGGTGGACTGACAAAAAACATCCACAAAAGGTAGTCTGTCACTAACACCCCGACAACGAATTGAACAACTCAATAGACTTAGCAAAGGGGGAAACATAAAAACTAAACTCGAAGGGTTAATATTACAGCGATCACCTAGAGCTCGTTTCTTATCGATTGAAGGGGATACAAAGTGAAAAAGGAAAGGCGACCGCGAAAAGGGGGAAAGTGCCTTGACAAAAGAAAGAGCCGTCTCAAATGGCCGGTTTCAACTTACAGGCAGCCTCGACATCGCCCTTCCATCAGGAAAAGAGGGGTAAGGCGTAAAAGGAAGTGCTTCATTCTATTGGAGAGGCATTAATACGACTACCGGCCGACGCAATGACAAAAAAGAGAAACTCCAGACGAAATTGGTACGACGGCAAAGACTCACTGCGTCCCCACAGAAAGAATGCTTTCCCTTAAAAATTTCTTGCCTTGCCAAAAGGAGGACTGCGCGAGTAACCGAAAACGTAAGAAGACGTGACCGGTGGAAGCAAAAAGGGGAGAAAAGGGGAAAAGGGGAGGAAAAAAAAATTAATCCCGAGAGGCAGGTGCGAACCGGGGGGGAAATCATGTCGCCTCACGACCGTCTGGAGGGCCGGGCTTCAAGATGAAAGATCGCTAGTGCAGGAGTGGGAAAATCCACAGGATGGGACTACTACAGTCAAAAGTCCGGAGGGGATATCTCTCTTTTAAATATAAGACCGTGGGTAGGCCGAGGGGAAGGAAAGAGGGAGGTGCGCGCTTGCTCTGAGGTGTCAAAAAGGAGCGTAAGTGGTCAGGTAAAATATGGGGGGGGCCGAAAAAAGGGATTGCTGCCGTATTGGCCGACAACCGGGGCGGCTCAAAACATTACCAATTAACGACAGATTTGGGGAAAAACGAAACTTATCGTTGCGGAACGAACCGAGACCGAAGGGACCTACAGAATTTGGAAGAGGCAAATCAGGGAAATTCCCGCAAAAACTGTTAGGCGTAGTCAAACGCTCTCTCGCGTCAGGAGGATAGCCAAAGAGGTCTATAAAAGGTTCCTGTGAGAAATATCTCATAAGACTCACAAGATGCAGGGGAGAAGGCGATGTCTTCCGTGGGCCGCGGGGGGGGCGGCATCTCGTAACAAAAGGTGTCAATGAGCAAAAGAGGGGGGCAATTGACCCTCATGGAACTGGGTTTAGTGGGGGAAAGGGTGGGATCAAACTGCTCATGGAGTCTATCCAATGCGGAAGGGAGGGAGTGGCGCAGCTGACGCTGGAGAAGTTAGGAGGTCTACTGGGCTCTTATAAAAACCAAGAAGCAGGGCAGTCCATACGGAGTGTCTATTATCCCTCTGTGAGGTTCGCTTTAAAAATCCTAACGTTAACTTTAGAAAACAGTTGGCATGAATTAAAAACCCGGGGACAAAAACTCGAGTAAAGGGGATGTACTGAAGGTATTAAGAAGCTACACCTCGTGCATCTCGAGGCGGGAGGGGGACTTTTCCGAGGCAAAAAAAAATCAGCTGAAAGGGGGGGTTAAAACTTAATCTCGTCTGGCAAACAAAAGTATCAAGGGTAAGGTATGATCTCTCTCTCATCTTAAAAATACCACGTAATGTGACGTTGAAAACGTTAACTGGGAGGGGCCACTTGCAAAATATGGTTCGTATAAGTCTTCTTCGAGCGTGTATAACTGATTTCCGCAAACCAGAGAGGCGCGGCAAAAAACACAAGACACTAGAGACTCCTATTATCATAGCCGTCAGTAAGCAGGGGACATGGGGCGAGGTGGTAATGTAATCGGTATCTCCAAAAAAAAAAAAAAAACATTATGCGGGCCGGTAAAGGGCTTACGAAACTTCAGGTGACAAGAATCGGGAGGCAAAACGAGGCTGAGGAAGGGATAAAACAGTAAAAAGGTACAGATGACAGCAGTGGTCCTCTTATGGGGGCGGCCGTAGGAGGGAAGTCGGCGGATCATGACACGTGGGGAGTACCGGTTTAAATGCCTGATCTTACCAAAAAAACACGGGGGGGGGGGGGGGTCAATCCTTTATATTCCGTATCCACGTGCCTTTGCCATCTTGGGCAAAAGATCACGGAAGCGTTAAAGGCAGTCAGGGGGAGGTAGTCCCTGAAAAACATTTCATGTGTTTTTATTCAACGAAAGCGAAAGCGTAACAGGAACATATTTCTGTGACGGCTCATAGCATTCGCAAGGTCGGGAAGTTCACTCAGAATCTTAGGACGCTCACAGTCCCAGAATTCATGTCGCTGGGTTTCCCGAAAAAAGATATGTTCTATTGTCCAGGGGGGCCTGCATCTAATCGGTCGACGCGCCGATAAAAGTACATAACGTTAACAAAAACCGGTTCCGTCCGTTTGGTCAAACTCAGTACGAGTCGGTAGAGCTGTCGTAAACATGAACGTCAAAGCAAACGGTCGAAGGGGTCAGGGAAAGAAGTATTCACGATGGGATGACAACATAAACGCTCATGCCAGGGGGGCGAGAGTCGAAAACTCTTGATCTACCTCAAAAGGAAAAGTAAGCTGGGGGAGGACGGGGGGGAAACTGGCAGGGCGGTCGAAGGAGGGGGGGGCGGACCCTCCCCTTCGGAACGGGGGGCCTGCTCGGTGCGACTCTCTGGGAATACAATCTTCACCAAAAAAAAAAAAAAAAAAAAAGATGGATAAAGTAAGGAAAGAAGGGACGGGGACGGTCGGAAAAAAAACAATTGCGCCTTTTATCTCGGGACGCCGATCGACACGCAGGAAAGATCAGGCGTCCAATGAACAACGTCAGGAAGAGACGAAGGAAACTCAAACGGAAAACTGAAAATTAGGCTGTCAGGGAAATGGGAAGGGGCCTGTTGATTTCTTGAGGGCTATCCGAGTTGATGATACGTGATGCTAATCGTTGTGAGACAACTGGGAACTGCCGCCAAAAACCGGGGGGGGGAGTCACTCCTCGACGTTCGAAAAAAGACCAGACCGGCGGAAAGAATGCAGGCCGCTTGTCGAGCATCAGGTGGCAAATAGAAAGGGGGAGGAGAAGCAGCGGGGGATGGCTCTTAAGGGGGGAAATGGGGTCAAGAAGAAGTCGCCTCGCAAATAGGTTATCAATTCTTCCCGTCACGCGGTGGCGGAAGAAAAAATCACATTAAGGGCTAATATGGGACGAATAAAATACATTTTTCGCGGCGGCGGGGGGCGAACAATATGGTAACAAAGGGTAGAGGAATCGGAATCATGAAATCCTCGGGATTAAGACTTTTGCTGGCGTCAGCGAGAGGGAGGAGATCTGGCCAAGTCTTTCAGGGCATGAAAAAAATCAAAATCGAGAAGTCTCCGAGACGTCGGCACTTCCTAGCTGGTACCACTCAGGTGGGCGGGAATAGTGTGACGCTCAACCCTTAGACCGAGCAGATAGTACGGGGGGAATCGGAAAGAAAAAGGAGTGAAAACTCCTAGCTGGGAGCGCCTCACGCGGCGAAAACCGGAGACATGAGCAACTCTACTAGTGCTCCCTGTCGACGAGAAACGAAGGGGGGGGGGTAAAATGGCTTACGCGGGCTGGATCCGCAGGAAAAGGATCCAGGGAAACGAAGTTCCTTGACGCGCACAAGAATTGAACGCTCACCTGGACGTCCGCGAGAAAAAAAACGGGAGTTTTTCAGATAAGAAAATGACCATCAGGGGGAAGAACTACCTCCGGAAAAATCAGGCTGCAGATGGAGGGGGCTAGAATCTTTCTGACGCAGCCGCGGGAGAAACTTTTTTCGTTCGGGTCGAAGCACTGAAAGACTGATCGAGCCGACTAGGAAGGGAAAAACTCGAAGAGGCTGTTCACGGTCCCTCTTCTTTAGAGAGCCTTCACCAGCTGTATCATCTGGAGACAGCGAAAACTAGGAGGGAAGATCAGGTTAAAGATATAGGGGAATGACACTGTCCATAGAAAAGGCATCTAGCTGGCAAGTGCATGTAAGTCGCCTGGACTGAACGAACGTCGAAGAAGACGTTCGTGGAAAAATCGCTGACTAGGTTTTCAAAACATAAATCAAAACAGAAGGAGGGAACATTCCAGAAAAGGAGGTCTAAGAATGGGATCAGATGAGCAGTCCTAACCCGCACCATAAGGGCCCAAGATCAGTCAAGCGCGGGAAGAAAAGTTTCAATTGAAAGTGGCTCAAACTCTTCTTTAAAAGAAACTCGCAGGAGACGCATCTTCTCTCCTATAAGCCGTCGAAGGAGGGGGCACTTACAATAAAGAGAAGAAAATCCAGGGCAAGAAGGGAAATCAGGGAAGATTATATTTTGCTTAAACAGAAAAGAGGAAGGAAAGTCTCAGATGCTTAGGGGGTCGTGAAGCAGCACGCTGGCGAAAAAGACGAGATTGTTGTCGCACCAGAAAGGGAAGGGGAAAAAAAACTTAAAAAAAAAGACCCGCGAAATATGAAAAAAACAGTCGGGAGTAACGACATCGGAAAAAGGGACAGTCGAGTCGCGATTCTTGAGGGGCAGTCAGTACGATGTTGTCGGGTGGGTCCACCGAAAGCATCGTAAAAAGGGCAGAGGGGAACGAAATCAGGCGCAAGCAACTCTAAAGAAAACGACCTTGAGGGGGGAATCCTTCTTTCAGAGCTCATGGGGGACGCGCCATTCGGAAAGAGGGGGGGGGAGATGTATAAGGAAGAAGGTGGAACGCAAAACACGCACTGGGGTTCACAGCACTACTAAACGGGGGTGAAAAAAACAGGCAGGGAAGGGGGGTCAGGGATCTTCGTTAGGACAGGCTCGGACGATAGGGGGAGTTGTCGTAGGTAGCTACAAATCACGGGGACGAAAGAAAAAAGGTCACTTAGTAAAAAATTAGGGGGGAGACTGGAAGGGAAGGCCCCTCATCAGAGTGAACGCTCTTGTGCGAGGCGGGCCGAGGGAGTAGTACCGAGAGTGTAATGAGGGGGGGGAAAAAAAGAGAAAGATGCCGATGCGGAAAGGTGGTCGAAAGAAGAAGAAACAAGTTTCGTCATCTTAGTTCACACTCGCTCCTGGGGGACTATCTGATGTGTGGATCGGTCGGCAGTCCGAAGAATAAACCGCACACCAAATGGCAAAACTCTTATGGAGACGACGGTGCACGAAAAAAGACATGCGGGGAACAGGAAAGCAAAAGCCGATAGCCTCAGAGTTCATCAGATGGTCAGACGGACGCGCTCATCCCGGGAGGTCGTCTATAAACAAAAAGGTCAAGAGAGAAGACACTAACATAGAAAAGAGAAGGGGAGGGGGCGACATCGCATCTTACTTTGCTAATGCACAAATGTACAGGAACTACGGATTGGAAGATGAAACGGAGAAATGGAGCTACAGGGGGAGGAGCTGCATTCTCAAGAGAAGGACCAGAACGTGTCGCATGCCTCAAACTTGCCAGGCTGCGCGGGTGTTTCAACATCGGCCATACATATTAGGAAAATCACGGAAAGGGGCAGTAAAAAGTGAAACAGAATTAACTTTCTAAGGCGAGAGTACGGTAGTACCGGATAAAGTCCTCTCGAGGGAGGAACTAACTACCTCAGGAAAATAAAAATCAGGGAGTCTATCTGAAGTGAAGTGAGACGGAAAAGGAATCCCTCGCCAGGAACTCGCATCAGTCAGGGAAAGGAATCCCGATTTATACAGAGAGAGTACAGGGTAACTGGAGAGAATCTCCATAACCAAAAAGCGATGAAGCGGTAAAGAGGGGAGGGGTAGTCACTTACTTCTGCTGAGTGGGAATCGGGCTTTCGACAGGTAACCATGTAACTCAAAAAAAAAAAGTTTGTATTCTCAATGAAAGAAAGCTCTGGGGGGGACCTCTTGGCCCGGCAGTTCCGGCCGCCGCAAAAAAGATCGTACAACTGTAGAATGGCGTTGCTGTCAGAAGATCTGGTAGCAAAAAAAAGAATGTAAGCCTAGATGATTAAAATGCGGAGCAGTTCTCAAAGACTGAACCTCCCCCGTCAAGATGGAATCGAAGGAGGGTGTCCAGACTGGGATCGGAATGAAAAAGGAGGGGGGAAAACATAAAGCCGACAGACAAACAGAATGGTGGGCCATGGGCCGGCAAGAGAAGAGCATTTCTACCTGCTCTGCGGGACCAGTTATACTTACACTCATGCAGGGGAATTTAGACTTAAAAATGCGACTTGGGGGCATCATAATTTGACTAAAATATCGACCCAGGGGACTCTTTTCTCCTGACTTGCTTGCGCGAGCGGCAGAAGACTAAATCGACGTGGGTTAGGGTCATGAGGACTAATGCATTAGGGGGGGAGGGGTGTCAACGAAAAAAGGAAGACGCATGTACTAGTTAGTGTCCGTATGGCGATCAGACGAATAGAAAAAAAAAAAAAAACGATTTTCGATAGTGGAAAAGATTTTCTCAAGGTAAGCTCCTCTTCTGGTGCAAGAAAACTCAAGAAAGGCGGGAATTAACTATGCCGAATTGAGAGGTAAATAGGAAAAAAAATTTCGTTCGGGCCCACAGGAGAATGGAAAAAAACTGACTCGCGGGGGCGCACTTTCTGTGAGGGCTCACCTGCGCGAAATAAGTTCCCCCCTTCGGTATAAAGGCAAGACGGCGCAGGCGGTTTCGACTATTTCGGCACTCAGGGCAGAATAAAGCACAGACGGGAGAAACTTCTTTCCAGGGGGGGGGGCGGTTAGCGGGAGGGGTGACCTCGTTACTTCGATTCGATAAAAGAAACGGAGGTCGTGAATCTGCGGGGGGGAACGAGCAGTCCACGGTAAGGGGTTCGCTAACGGATCTGGGAAGGAAGGACGCTCGCAGAAAAAAAATCGAAATATGATCAGAATATGAATGCAGTCTGGTCTCTTAAATGAAGGAACAATATCGTCATAAAAAGGGGGGTAAAACGCTTCACAGAAATAAACATCCCTCGCAAAAAGTTTTTGCTAGGTTCGAAAAAACGCCGAAAAAAAAAGTCTGACCACGTACCAACACACCGTGGTACCCCGGGAAGGACGAAACGCAAAAACAAAAAAAAAAAAAAAAGGAGTTAACATGAAATCTTATGGGGGGTTGTCGGGGATGAACGGGCCCTGTGATTCTATTTTAGTCCTGCGGCCCAAGGACAGCAATTCGGCCACAGGCTTTACAATACCTATAAAAAAGGGCCTGAAAAATGGGAGAAGAAATATCTTTTGAAAATGCGCGGAGTGGCAGAAATGACTCTCAGGCATTCCCAGGGAGGGTATGAAAGGAATCTGACCTCTTCAGGACATCGGAAGTACGACACTTGTACAGGGGGCAAAAGCTGGAAGATGTTGTGTAGGCTCAACCTCAAAAGGTCGATGCCAGAGGAACAACTCGATCAGTGGGAAAACGGTCAAAACAGAAGATAAGGATTACGAGGGGGGGCCATTAGCAAAAAAAAGCAAGATTCCGGAGGGAAGTGCGTTATGCAAAAAACGCTGGGGATCATGCTCGCAGATGTGGAACTAAAAAAGCTGCGTTGAAGGGGAGGACCTTCAAAGCGGGTAGGGGGGTGCTACGAAGAGAGCCAGGCTATCTCTACTTGTTTCGTGTCGCGAGGAACGTAAATTGGGAGCGGAATTTCAAGGACCAAGACATCAGGGGGGTTCGTACAACACTACCCTCCTTCAAAAATAATGAGGGGTCATGTTGAATAGACAAGGGCCCTTCCGTGGACAGATACTGGGGGGGGGGGGGTAGGCCTCCAACAGAAAAAAAAAATCTTTTGGGGGCAAAAAGTGTGCTCCTGGTCGTCTATTTCAAGCCATGAGAAGGGTATGAAAAGGGGCGCACAGAAGACGGCTGTACTGGGGCGACTCGTGGTGGAAATGCTCGCGGGGGCTCTGGCATTCTTGCTATCAGTCGGACGCAAAAGGTTGCTCGACAAGGGGAGAGGGCAGTGGGCAGCTGCAGAGAGAACGACGCATTGCTTCTAGGGTTCGCAAAGGACGGAGGAAGGGGTCTTAACGGGTGAAGTCATGCTGCAAAACGTCTGTAGGGAGGGTGAAAAACTGAAAAAAAAAAAACAGGGAAACGTGAGGAAAGATATGGCAGGCCTCTCTCATCCGGGGGGCTCTCGGCCAGGGATCGAAGATCGCTTGCATAATGCGGGAGTGAACTTTCAAAAGGGGGACTCGAGATATACTCAAGAAGTGGTTCGATCAGGGAGACTTTTACGGGGCCTGCCTCGGTGGAGAAAAAAAGAATCCTTGGAGACAAAGCATTCCTCTCCGTGGGGGGGAAAAAAACGTGCAAGGTCTATGCCTAGAAATAGCGCTCTCAAAAAACACAAACGTGGGGGGGGAGGTAAGAAATAGAAATTCATGTTAGCTTATTTATCAAACATAGTGAAGTGGATCGTTCCAGGGGCCAATCTTATAACTTTAGAACGCCATTCACGTAGGCTTTGCGTAGCCCGGACTCGAGACTCCTTCCGGCAAAAAAACGAACGCAGGAGGGGGGGGAAAAAAGTTGTATCAAAAGGGGGGGATTGGAATTTGAGGAAAAAGAAAACGAATTGACTTAGAAGGCGACCGGCACGGAAAAAAAAAGCGGCACCAGGGTCAAAGTAAATCAAGGGGCAAAATACGCAGAAGGAAAAAAATGTCTTAAAAAGCGGGAACAACGATGTGGGGCGTATGAAATTCTCTCCTCATATAGCATCGAAACTGAAATAAAGCTCGAGAGGGGGTTCCCAGTAGGGATGTGATGAAAAAAGGCAGGAGTTGTTCTGGGCTGATCCTGGGGAACTAGACCCATAAAGGGGGGTAAACAACTCAACTTCTCTGACGGTTCGCGGGAGAAACAGAACAAGAAAAAATATAATAACTCGTTACAATACGAAGACCGGCCGTATTGGTTTGGGGAGGGTGGGGGCGGGCGAGAGAATTAATTACGTTGGGGGGGGGGGGAAAAAGCAGCGATTTCAGAACGCCTCGGCGGACCACATAACCCACCAACCAAAAAGGGAACAAGTACAAACAAAAACTCTAAACAAAAAAAAAAAAAAAAACAACGCCATCCGGGAAACGACACTCGGTGAGGGACGGACCCGGGGGTCGATCGGACTGGGGGATGACGCTAAAAAAACAGAAAGGGGCCACCTGAAAAAACAAAAGGTTCCCAAAGGGGAACTGAGAGGTTCAATAAAGGTGTTTGCGACGAAGGCCTGTCTATGCCAACTGACAGAAAAAAAAAGACTAAGACTCGTCCGAAAAAGAATCACAAAAATGCAGGGGAGAAGTGAAGAGGGGCTCCTGCTCTTTGCAAACTGACGACCACACGCTTAACTAAGGAAGCAGGGTGCTGGGATACAAACGCTTTAGGACCGGGAGACACCAGGAACTCGGGAATGCTCTTGATCGCTCGAAATGCATCTGACGCCATGAGAAAGAAGTTGGGCCACTCGGAAAGACAAGGGCACAAAAAGCTCAAGACCCCAAGGAGGGGGTTGTAGTTCAAAAGGGGAGGACCGCCCTGCTCTAGACGCCCTCCTTTTCTGCGGCAGAAATGGCTGGGCACAACTTAGGTGGGAGGGGACGAACACGTCCTGAACGGGGGTACAAAAAATGCGAATAAAAGAGAATTCTGAAGGCTAAAAAGATTCATGAATGAGTTGCACCTTTTCAGTTGGATCCGCGGCGGGGGTGAAAAAAGAGGACAGTGATCACTAGCGTTTTAAGAAGAGATAGAAAAACTCAATTCTCGTGAAACTTCAGTGGCAAAAAAACCGAGAAGAGCAAAGCGCCTATCAACGAACAAGTCAAGAAGGACAGAAGGCATTCGTACCATTGAAAAAAAAGAACATCGAGGAGGACGACGGAAACAGGGAGCGTGATGAAGGCAACCTCCTGCGCTCTGAGCGCGAAAGGACCAACCTCGGGTAGGCCTTGGGACGTTGAGGAGACGGTAAGGGAAAAACATTGCTCGCGGGAAATAGTACTGCCGTCGAGCGGGAAACGCGGACGAATACTGCGAAAAAGAACTAAATGAGGGAAAATACGCACGACCACGATTAAAAGTTAAGGGGGCCGAAGGGAGGGGGAATATCTCCTTGCCTTGGAAAGGAAATGAAAAGTCGGGTAGAGAAAAAAAAAGAGACCTTTCGTCAATCCTAGAAGGGGACGTCCGGCCTGTGAGCAAAAAATAGAACTAAACCCCCGGAAACGAGGAAAAAAACGAAAAAAAGAAGATAACGGAACTCACGAAAAAATGAGCTGACGGCGTGAAGCAAGCGTGCTGCCTCATGACAATAAAGCGTCCGGGCAAGATGGGGGGCAGGGGTAAAACAGCTCAGGGGGTCTGAAAGATGTGGGACACTGAAAAAAAAGCCTACACGCGTTTTGCGCGGGGGAAGTGCTGTTTCAGGGGGATTCCTCGCCGGCGTCCGCATTGAAGGATCGTCATGAGTACGACGAGGGAATAAAGAGGGGGGATCGGGGAGGGTAAAAAAATCTAAGCTAGAGTTAAAGGGGCGGAAATCAGGTGCAGGTCTTCTCCTTGGTAAGCGGGCCCACCGAGGACGCAAAATGCGACGGCGACCAGGGGTTTGGGAGAAGAAACCATCAATGGAAAACTGGATACCTAAACGGGGGAATAAAAAGGGGGGCGTCGGGGGAGACCGGGGTGGGGGGGGCGCGTGCCTTGACCCGCAGGGGGGGGTACTCTCTGGTGGGGGCGTAAAAAGACGGGGGCAGGACGGGAAAAAAAAAGGACAGGGGATGGGAGGAATGGCGTAGGGGGACTCTGGGGCGAGGGAAGGAAGAGGGCGTCGAGGGTAGTACACTCTCTTTCGAAAGACTGTCCGTCCGTAACGAGGTCCTGTCGTCATCAACCTAACTTGGTAAAAAAAACGAAGGCGGGCATAAGGGGGGTTGAGCGTGTTTTGGGGTCTGTTGGGGGGGTGTCCTGTTTTGTGGGGGGGCGGGTGGCGTTACAAACCCCACCTACTGAAATACGCCGGAATTAAAGTGGCAGAAAAAGGGGAAATGTATCGAAAGAAACAGACACAGAGACTCGGGAATCGCTTCATCCGAGCTCCCTTCACTCAGATCGGAAGAGAAGGAGGGATGCTGCGCTGCAAGGGGCGAACAAGGGAATTTGAACTATCCTTGAAAAAAGCACACAAATAAGGGGGGGGAAAAAGGAGAAGAAAGAAAGGCGGAAAAATCGTCGTCAGGGGAGCCCGCGCCGCTTACATATATAGCTATCGACTGGGTATGAAAAGTGAAACAGAAGAATCCAAAAAAGGATGATGGTCGGTGTGTAAAAGGGGTCCTCACTGCAGGAACACAGTGCGTTTTCCAGCGGAAGACTCGGGAAAAGTCTAAATAAGTGTGGGAAAGTGGTCGCGCAAACTGGTCGGAAAAAACCAAAAGGAATTGAAAAAAAGGGTCATACCTTCCAGACAAAAAGGAGTCGGGATATACTTCCTAATCTTATGGCTCACAGAGCGACAACGGAAAAATCGTCACCGCTTCTTCACACTCAAAGGAAAAAGACCAATTCTTCAAGGGGACGTAAAAACAAAGATCCTCAAAAAAAACGCGGAAAAGGCAAAAGAGATAGTACAAATATGCTTCTCCTAAAACACGGCCGGGAAAAAAGGACGGGGGAAAAGCTCATCGAAGAACGGACATTAGTCCACCTTCTCACTAAGGGTCAGCCAAGGAACTGCTGGGGCTTCGCAGGGGGAAAAAGGACTTTAAAGAGGGACATGATGCTGCAGGGACGATAAAAATTCCCTGTCCGAGATCCGGGGGGAAGATTTCCAGCGAAAGCAGGAAAAAAGAAGCTACAAAGATGAACAGGGCGTTTAAATAGGGGGCGAAAGGTCACGGGCAGATAGAAAACACCTTTAAGTAAAAGGGGATTATCCAGAATTCCCTCACTAGGGGGGATAGGGAAGGCGTAAAAGGGCTTGACTAAGGCTTATTCTAGGAAACGCATGTCGTACTCAAGGAACGCAAGCAACCGCACCAAACCAAACAAATTTTAGACTTGTTAGGAGTGGGGAGACGTAGGGAAACTGTGATTTACTTCGTTACAGACTTGAGTCGAGGGGAACGCTCAAGGGAACAAAAAGTTGGACTAGGACACTGTAAAGGAGGGAAAGTCCGTAGGGATTCACGATTTTGAATGGGACGTTCCTGAGGCGGTGGTCGTAGTGGCATACGATGGGGGATCGAAAAAGGCGACGGAAGGCGGGACTTAAAGGTAAGTGGTTGAAAAACGAAACACGTCAGGCAAGCATGAGCTGGGCACTATTGCAATTGGGGGAAAATGGGGGGGGGGACGAAAGGGGTCCCTACCATGAAATCAGGTAATGGTTACAAACAGGCAGTCGCGATTAGATTGAGGGGACCTTTGTACGGTGGATAAAGGACTGCCTGAGCAAACGTCAAAAAAGGCAGAAAGTAAAAACCGCATACCGCGAGTGGGCGAAGTAAACGATCTCTCTGGTAGATCTGGAGAAAAAAGGGGCTGCCAGATCAAAACGTGCAAAGAAAGGGGGAAAAAACGGGGAAAGATCAGAGACCCGAAAGCTGGCCGGGCCCGAAGGAGTCCGTCACAGCGACCAACCAAAAAGCAGAACGCATGACATCTACTTGTCCGGCAGGAAAAGCTGTCCGGTGGGGGGGCTGAGAAGCTCTTTTCTGAGGTCCTGGTCCTCGTAAGAGGCTGTACTCTTCCCAAAAGCAAGGGGGGGATAAACACGAATTGGGGAGGGGGGGTGCTTTTCGGAAAAATGAATCATTAAGAGGCGGAGCTTCTTTAGTGTACGCCGTGCTCTGAGCAAAACGGACCAGCGTAGGAGGGCTCAAAAGGAAAGTGCAGACCGCGGGAAAACCCCCGGACATATTCAAAGAAAAAAGGGGGGAGAGCACATAAGTATTAGTGTCCGCATTCGCTCGAAGGCACACGCAGAAATGTCACGGGAAACCAATAGCCAAGCATCTGAAGGGGATGACGGTGGGGTGAGGGGGGGTATCAAGGAAGGGTTACATTCTTGCTCTACACCGTGTTCGCCAAGGGGGGAGGGTCAGTCACTAAGAAAAAACTCTTAGAGGGGGGTCTGCAGATAAAGAAAGGTGGCTGCTGCCAGTTTATACCCTCTCTTCCGGAACTAGCTGTCTGAAAATAAGGGAATTATACCTTGACGGAGGGAGGGAAGAACCTCTTTTGTCGTTGCTAGCCGCGTAACTTGGCGTTAAAAATTATGAAGGGTATAGGGGTCTTTCGATCAATAACCGTGATACTGCTTGCGCGCACCAACACCTCTCGTTTAAGCCCATAGGCGTAGACTCTGAAGAATGGGTCAACAAGGATCAGGTACTTTAACTGTCTTTGGTGGGGGGGGAAAAATTAAGATAGCCCCTGCTCTTGAGCCTCACACAAGACTGACGTTAGGGGAAGTGGGGTCGGAATAGCTAAAGGGGGAATGTACATATCTAGAAGGGAGGCTGGCCGTGGAAGTAATCTTATCAAGTGCGTACAAGGAAACCATGTTGGTCAACCCATCTCGGTCCAGGGGGGGAACACCTTGTTGAGAAGGGGGTGACATCAATGGCGGCCGATAAGGCTGGATGGGGAAACGGGAAAACAGGTCGGTTATCAAGCAAGGGGTGTTCTAGTATACGGCCTTAACGGTGCAGAAGTGGAAAAAAATGCAAAACAAAGGGAAGGGATACATCATGGGGGAAGTGCAGGGGAACTTTAAAGTTCCCCCGGAATATCCAAATGGGGGAGTCAGTGGTCTCGAGTAAAAAACTTGGGGTCCAACCGGGGCCGCCGCTTTTCACTCGGGGGGTGTGTGCGTCAATGGGGGGACACTGACGCAAGGTGGTAGGGTAAAAGGGGGGATAGGGGGGGATACCTAAAATCACCTTAGAAAAAAAAAAAAAAGCCCAGTACAGTAGTACACCAGGGGCTGCGAAGGTTCGTGCAGCTAGAAGCCAAAAAAAAACAATCGGGGTTCTAACAGTTTTTGCCTCGGGCTACATGTCGTTGGCGAGACTGGGGGGGTCAAGTTAAAACGTACAGTCGGATTTACGGAAAAAAGGGGTAT
>Ga0179591_1505577_pt1 | contig 29083 bp, 60 predicted proteins | sample CZOMad2_1_08_16f_FD_182891 | JGI IMG/M metagenome (GOLD analysis project Ga0179591, IMG submission 182891) | Vadose zone soil fungal communities from Angelo Coast Range Reserve, California, USA - CZOMad2_1_08_16fungal (PacBio error correction) | ecosystem: Environmental > Terrestrial > Soil >...
ACCAAACGAAAATCACACCACAAAAAAACGACACCACAACACACCCCAACACCCCCCACCACCACCAAACCACCAAAAATACCACGCAACCCCCCACAAAAAAAAACCCAAACACAAAACACAAACCCCACACACAAAAAGCAAACCAAACAAGAACACACAAACCACCCGCCCCACACACATCTCAAAAACCAACACACAAACACAAACACCAACCAAACCACCCCCCACCACCAAATCCACCCACCCACCACCACCCCACCACACCCACAAAATCACCATACCCAACACACCCTCCCAAAAAAACCCCAAAAAACAACAAAAACCTCGACAGCAACGCCAGGATACCAAAAATCAAAAGATCACATAAATAGATCAACACAGAATGCAAAAAAATAAAACAATCAAAAACAAAAGAAAGTAACACCAATAACACAAAAAACACAAGAAATACATAGTATCCGGACAAAACAAAAAAAGACACTCAACAATGAACAAAACACAATATACAGCATACGAGACAAAACCATAGTAAAAAAAATTTTAACACGCAACAACAAATACATGAAAAAAAAACACAACGGAAAAACAAAAAAAAAAAAGTGAAACAGGAAGCACAAAAGAATTGCGCAAAAGCAAACGCAACGACAACAACAAGAGAATCAGCCACCTAACAAAAAACAATACACCAACAACGAATTAATAAACAAAGTCCAACTCAAAACCAAAACTGCAAATAACTATCCCATAACAAAGAAAAAAAGTGATCGAAGTTGAACACCTCAGAGAAACAAATAAACAGCATAATACCCAAAATAGACAAGCAAAGGGAACCATGGCACACAGAAACATAAAGTGTTAAAGAAGGAAACAGCCAATCTGGTACCCATACCTGAAGAAAATGCCGAACAGAACTAAAGAGAAAACCGCGCCAACAAATCCCTAAAAATCCCAAGATCAAAACAACCCGGTAAAAAAATGCGCGATGACAAGACTCGCAGCCAAACAAACAAAAAAGTCAAAAAACTTTAGCTACAACATTACAAAAAAAATAAACAACGTGACAAAGCTAAGCTCAACAAAACAATAAACAACGATGCCAATAAACAAAAGATATTGCAGAAAACACAACGACAGAGCGCGACATGAAAAAAACAACCTTACCAACGGCGAAAGCAAAAAAAACATAAATGGACGAAGAAAAACAAAGCAAAAACCCATTCGTCACCAGTGACAACAAACAAGAACAAAATCAAGCCAACACAAGAAAAAAAAAACATCACAAACAAATAAAAAAGAAAAAAAGAGAGCGAAACATCAAAAAAGCTGGCACGCACCCTATAGAAAATCAGGAAAATATTCAAAATAGGCAACAGGAAACCAACCAACTAAGCACTTACACACTCCAATACATAGTAACACACTGAAAAACTATACACAATACAACTCCTACAACAAACTCAACGAACCACCCAACAGATAAAAAGGTGAAAAAGAGAAGAAAATGTAAAAAAAAAAACACACAAAAACAAAAAAAAGCAAGTCCACGAACACAGACAACAATGAAACCACACCAAAAAAAAAAAAGTAAATAAAAAAAAAAAAAAAAAAAACAAAACAAAACAAAAAACGCAAAAAAATGCACAAGCAACAAAAACCACACTACAGAAAAAAAAAAAATAACCACCACAAGCAAAAACAAAAAAAAACAAAAATAAAAAAAAAAAACAAAAAAACACAGGAAACAACAAAAAAAAACCCAAAGAAAACAAAAACAACATACAACCAACACAAAAAACAAAAAAAAAAAACCTCCCCACCCAACCAGCAAGACAAGCAAAAAACAAAAAAAAAAACAAAAAAATAAAAAAAAGACCCGCAGCTGAAACACCCAAAAACGACAAAAAAAAAAAAACCGAAACAAAAAAGCAAATCAGTAAAAAACCAAAAACAAAAAACCCCCAACAACATACAAAAAAAAAAAATGAAAAAGAAAAAAAAAAAAAAAAAATACTAAAGAAAAATATGAACGTAAAAAAAAAAAATATACCCAAACCGAACAAAAAAAAAAAACAAGAAAAAAAGACCAAAAAAAAAAAAAAAAAAAAAAAACAAAAAAAAAAAAAAAAAAAAAAAAAAAACCAAACAAAAAAAAAAAAAAGCACAAAAAAACAAAAAAAACACCAAAAAACAAAAGTGAACATATCAAATCAATAAGCCCATCAAACAGAATAACAAAAAACACAAAAGAACCTACTCCAAAACCAAACAACAAAAAAACCACAAAAAAAACAGAAAAAAAAAAAAACAAATAAAAAAAATCTAACAACAAAAAAAACCAAAAGCAGCAATAAGAAACAGAAACAAAAGGGTAGAAACCTAAACAAAAAAAGAAACGTCCCAAAACACAACAAAACACACAAAAAAAAAAAACCAAAACAAAAAACAGCAGCGAAAAAATTCCGCCAAACAAAAGAAAATACAAAAAACCACGCACAAAAAAACATACGAAAATCACACAACTACAATACGAGTAAGCACAACAACCAAACACAAAGTCGGCAAACTCACCGCACGTGCACAAAAAACGAAAAAAAAAAACAAAAAAAAACACAAACAACAAAAACAACTAAAAAAACGACAAAAAGAAAACAAAAAAAATTAGCGGTTGGGTCGTGGTGTCTGGGGGGGGGGGTGTGTTGGGTGGTGTTGTGGGTTGGGGTTGTTGGGTTGGTGGGGGTTGTAACAAACAACCAACAACAAACCAAACACAACAACAACAACAAAAAAAAAACAACAACTAACCAAACAAAACAATCAAACCAGAAGTCCACATACAAAAGAACCCCAAAAAAAAAAAACACCGCAAAACATACAGTCCCCACAACCCACATAAAACAACAAAACAAACCACCAAAAAAAAACCAAAAAACCAAAAAAGCACAAATAAAACAAACAAAAACAAACCAAAACCAAAATCAATAAAAAAACCCAAAGTACTGGGTGGTGGGCTGGGTGGGGGGGGGGGGTTGGGGTGGGGTGGTGAGTGGTCCTGTGTACGTGCGTGCCGTGCCCACAAAAAAAAAACAAAACAGCACCATACAAAATGCAGACTAAGAACACCAAAACACAACCAAAAACACCCCAAAACAAAAAAAAAGCAAACCCAAACAAAAAAAAAAATAAAAAGCACGAACACCAAAAACAACGAACACACACACAACAAAAAACATAACCAATCCAACAACAAAAAAAAAATGTCAGCAACACTCAACAAAAAAAAGCCAAACAAAACAAAAAACCACAACAAAAACCAACAAAAAAAAACAAAAAAAACAAAAAACACAAAAATCAAGCCAAACACACAAAACAAAATAGCAATGCACCACTAAAAGAGGAAAAAAAAGCAAAAAAAAACTCCTAAAAACTAAACTAAAAAAAAAACACCACTCCCAAAAAAACAAGCACACACAATAACGATCAGACGCAATTAAACATCAGCAGACACACCAAAATAATACAACCAGAAAAATAGAAAAAAATCAACAAAAAAACAACCAACAAAAAATACGTGGAAAACTAAAAAAACATCAAAAACTAAAAAAACACGAAACTCAAAAAAAAACCCCAAACAAAACAAGAACAATATTTATGAATAAGAAAGAAAAAAACAACAAAAAAGAAACAAAAATAAACAACAAAACAACGAAATTAAACGTCGAATACACACCAAGACAAACCTAAACAACCAGGAACAACAAAAAAGAAAACCAACGCCCAAAAAAATGACAACAAAAGCCCTGAGGTATACAAAACACCCTAGAATAGAGAAAACTCAGAAGACAAACGACACACACTGCAACGGACAACAGACAAAAAGAGAAAAAATAAAAACAAAAAAATCTAAAAAGAAAAAAAAGAAAAAAAAACAAACACATCACACAGTATCACTACTAACACCTCAACTAAATAACAAATAAAAAAACACAACACTTCCATCAACAAACAACCACGGAAAACAAACGACACAAATAAAAAAAAACAAGACACACCGCACCAAAAACGAAAACCAAAAAAAAAAAACCAACAACGCCCCAAAACAGCCAAACACCAACAAAAAAAAAGAAACCATTCGCACAAAAAAATAACAAAAAAAAACAAACAAAACGTCACTAAAAAAAAACTCAAAAAAGAAACCAGTAAAACAACACACAAAACAAACAAAAAACAAACCCAAAAAAAAAAGAACAAAAAAAAAAAAAAACAAAAAAAAAAAAAAACCTGACACAACCACAAAAAAAACAAAAAAATGAACAAAAATCCAACAAAACAACAACCAAACAACAACAACACACAAATCAACAAAAAGTAAAAAAAAAACACAAACCCCAAAACACAAATCAAAACAACAACAACCCCACACAAGCCAACAAAAAAACCAAAACCCAAAATAACCTGACCGACAAAACATGACAACGCAAACAAAGATAAAACAAACCAACAGAACAAACATAACAACAATAATAATAAAACCAAACACAAACAAAAACCAAGAAATACCACCAAAAAAAAAAAAAACGAAAAACACCAAAAAAAAAAAAAATGAAAAAAAAAACAATCCAGACCAACAAAAAAGAAAAATAACAAACAAAGCACAAAAAACAATACGCCAACAATGTATGCACAACAAAAAACCAAACCCAACATCCATATACGCAGAGACCTGCTAAAGACAACACCCCAGCACCCATCCAAAAAAACACCGCAAAACGACAAACTGAACAATGAACAAGAACAACCATAGCCTAAGCAGGGCATCCAATGAGAATAAGTACAAAATCCACCAAAGAACGTAAACCACGACCCGAGCAACAGGAGTAACCACGAAAAAAACAAAAAAGAGAAAAGAAAAAAACGCAACAAATAAACCGAACAAGCCAAACGAACAAAAGAACGTAATGCAAATCAAACAAATAACCATAACCAAAACACAATAAACAAAAAAAAAAAGAAGACAAAGAAACAAACTAAACACAAAAAATCGCGAAGAAAAAAAACCAAAATAAAAATACCCAAAGAGTACGACAAAAATCATACACCAAAGACAACCCAACAACAAAAAAAAAAACACAAACAAAAAAACACAAAAACTACTAAAAGAACAAAAAAAAGCAAACAAACAACTCAAACGAAAGAAAAATACTACACTGTACAATAAACATAACACTCTAAACAAAAACACAAAAACGCCCAAAAAAACAAAAAAGACACAAAAGAATAAAAAAAAAGAAAAAAACACACAATAAAACCAAAACAAACCATAAAACCAAAAACAAAAACAAAAAAAAAAAAAAAGTAACAAAAAAAAAGTGAATCAATCAGCAAACTTGAAAACAATAACTCGTGAAAAGACAAAAACTACTACAAAAAAGAACCAACACACAAGAAACCAAGAACACACTGCCCAAAAAAAACCTCTTATATCCAGATAAAACGAACACCAAAACACAAATCAACAAAAAACAAAAGCAGATTAAAAGGCATCGCTGAAACAAAAACGACAAACGAACAACTAGCACAAAAACACTATACAAAAACCAAAAACCACCATACCGACAAAGAATAACTAGACCAACAGTCGTCCATTATAAACATAAAAACAAACAAGCATGTGACCGACAAACAAAACAAATAACGAAACAACATCACACACAAAAAAACAAAAAAAAAAATAAAAAAACAAACAAAAGAAAACAACAAAAAAGAACAAAAAATACCCAAGGCACAACTCAAAACAACAACCACCCCCTGGGCTCAACGAAACGACCACCAGGAAAGAAAATCGAAGACCACGACACGAAACAGACCGTACATAAGACTCGAAAAAAAAAAAAAAAAAATAAACAACACCAATAAAACACAAACAGAAAACGAAAATAAAATGACAAAAACAAAAAACAAAATTACAGAAAGAAACAAAAAAAAACAAAACAAAAAACAAAAAAACAAAAAAAAAAAAAAGACAAACAAAAAAACAAAACACCCAAAAAAAAACCACGACAAAATGAAGTAAAAAGTTACTCCAAAAAACAAAAAAAAAAAAAACGCAAACAAAACACCAAATCGCAAACCCACCATAAAACATGAACAAAAAAAACAAACAAGAACCCAAACACAAAAAAAAAAAAGAAAAAAAAAAAAAAACAAAAACAACAACAAGACAAAAGGAAACGAAAAATAACACAAAACTCAAACAAACCACTCAAAAATAGAAAAAAATAAAAAATAAAAAAAAACACACACAAAAAATCACGAAAAACCATTAAAGTCAAAAGAGCTTACCAGAGAAAACAAAACATCATAAAACAACACAACCACAACCAAAAAAAAAAAAAGAAAAAAACCATAAAAGAAGATTGTAAACGAAAACAAGAAAAAATACACACCAAAAAAAAAAAAAAAAAAAAACAAAACACACAAAAAAAAAAACACAACACAAAAAAAAAAAAACAATAAAAAAAACAAAAAAAACAAAACCCAAAAAAAAAAAAAAACCAACAACTACCCACCAAACCCTCACAACCTACCCCACAAAACCAACACCACTAATAAACACCCCCCACCAACCAACCCCTCCCCACAAAAAACCGCCCACAACCCTATCACCCCCTCCACACAAAACCCAACATACACACCTACAAAACAAACCAACAATCAAAAACAACAACAGACCAACAAAAGCAACCCACCGAAACAAAAACAAAACCAACAAAAACACAAAATGACATAACATCCACTCCCAACCCAGACAACACCCAAAAAAAAACAACAACACAAAAAACACCACCAGATCACCTACAAACTAAACAAAACAACACCAAAAACCTCCCAACTAAAAAACAAAAAAAAAACAACAAAACTAAACAAACAACACCAAGAAAAAGGAGATCACATACACCTCTTAAAACAAAGCGAAACAACTACGTCAACCACCATCCCAACAAAAAAAATGAAACAAAACAACAAATAAAAATCACCAAAAACAAACATAACACATCAAAACAAAAAAAAACAAAAAAACACACCAAAAAAAAAATAGTGACGCGATTATTGTCAAAAAAAAACAATAAAAGAAAAAAATAACAATCAATAATATCACAAGAAAGCGAAAAACATAACAAGAAAAAAAAAGTGCCAAAGTCCAATATGACAGCCAAATTAAACGAAAAATAAAAACAAAACAAACTACCAGAAATAATGAGAAAAACAAAAAAAAAACAACACACATGACTCAAAAAAAACAAAAGAGATAAAACAAACCGAAACCAAAAAAAAAAAAAAAAGACAGCAAAAACCAAACAACCAAAAAAACAAAAGCCACACCCCAAAAAACAAAGAAAAAAAACAAAACAAAACAAAAAAAAAATAAAACAAAAAACAAAAACAAAAAAAAAAACACAAAAAAACCAAAAAAACAAACCAAAAAAAAACCAAAACACAAAACAAAAACCTAACACAGAAAACACAAACCCTAAACAATAAATATCAAAACAGAAAAAAACAACCCAACCAAACCAACAACACACCAAAAACCAAACCAACCAAAAAAAAAAAAAAAACCATAAAAAAAAAGACCATCCACAAAACAATCAACATCAGACCCAGAGCCACACTCAATCACGCCTCAACAAAACCACTGCAGCAATAACCCCGCAAACACCAAGTCACAAAAAAAAAACCAACATCCCCCCCTAAAAACAATCAAATGGCCCGAAAAGAAACACAAGCTAACAACAACCAGAACAAGCACCATCAACACAAAAGAAACAACGAAACCAATAACAAACAACTCATAAAAAAACCCCAACAAGACAAAACAAACAACAAACCCAAAGAAGAAAACAAAAACAACAACAAAAACAAAAAAAATAAACAAAAAAAAACAGAAAAACAAAGCTAAACAGAAAAAAAAACTAAAAAAAAAAAAAACAAAACCCACACCCCCCCTCCCCACACTCCCCTCCCACCACCACCCCCCCCCCCCCCACCCCCACCCCCCCCCACCAACTCCCCCGCCTCCCCCCCCAACACCGCCCGCAACACCCCCCCCTCCCCCCCCTCACCCCCCCCCCCCCCCCACCCACCCAAACCCCCCCCCCCCAACCCCACCCCCCCCCCCCCCCCCCCACCCTCACCCCCCCCATCCCCCCCCCCGACACCCCCACACAACACAAACGCACACAACAACACAACCAAAAACAACAAAACACAACCCAAACAAACAAAAAAAAAAAAAAAAAACAAACAAAAACCAAAAAACTCAACCAAAAAAAAAACACACACCAAAAAAAAAACAATCACTGACACCGAATAATTGTTTTTGTTCGATCTTTTGTTTTTGGGGTTTTTTTGCTGACCATAAAACAAAAAAACAAAACAACAAGAACCATCCAGACACAAAAACACCCACACCAACAAAATACAAAAAAACCAAAACAAAGAAAAAAATATCAAACCCCAAAAAACACAAAAAAACAAACAAAAAAACTACAAACCAAAAAACACCCACAACGAAAACAAACAAAAAAAACAAAACAAAAAAGAAACAAAAACAAAAACAAACACAAAATAAAATACCCAACAATATACCAAACTACCACAACCAAAACAACAAAAAAAACAAAAAAAAAAACTCAACCACTCAAAAAAAAAAAAAAAAAAAAAACACCCCGTACAACAAACAAACTAAAAAAAAAGAAAAAAACAAAAAGAAAACAGTCAACCAAAAAAACAAAAAAAAAGAACAATACAAAGCAAAATAATACAAAAAACAAACAAAACCGCACAAAAAAACAACTAATAAACTACCAACCAACCGAACAAAACCCACCAAAAAAACCAACAAACATAACAAATATAAAAAAAAAAACAACAAAAAAAAAAAAAAAAAACCCAAACACATCACCAAAGAAACCACAACCCCCACAACCAAACCACCACAACACCCCCAACCAACAACCCAACCACCCCCCTCCATACCACTTAAAAAACCTCCAACAATAACCCCCGACCTTTTTCCACCCAAAATCAAGCCAAACCCAAAACCAAACACAACAAAACCACCACACCCACACCCCCAACGGAAAAAAAACCAACACCCACTTACCTAAAATCAACCAACTAAAACACTAACCAACCAATCCTACCCCCCACAAACCCCCAACGAGCCTAAAACCAAAATAAAACAACAACATAAAAACCCAACAAAAACCAACTAAAACAAAACAAAAAAACAGAACAAAAAAAACAACAACCAAACCCTCAAGAAACAGCAAACAAAAAAAAAACACCAACTCTAACATCCAAACACAAAATAAAAACAAACCAGAACACAAAAAAAACATAAAAAAAAGAACAAAAAAAAAACAACACAACCTAAACAAAACCACGAAAAAAAAAAAAACAATACAAAGGGAAAAAAAAAAACACCAAACAAAAAAAACAAAAAAAAAAAAAACGAAAACACTCAAAAAACAGAGCCTAAACAACAAGAAAAAATACGCTTCACAGTGAATACAACAACACAAACAAAAACCAAACCAAAGAAATAACAAAAACACAAAAACAACCCTGAACCAAAATAACCAAAAAATGTGCGTACAGGTTGACATATCACCACACAAAAAGAACAAAAAACACAAAACAACATAAAAAAAAAAAACAAACCAAACACAAAAAACCTAAAACAATAAAAAACAAAAAACACCAAACAAAACCCCAAAAAAAAAAAAAAAAACCAAAAAAACAGCACCATAAAATACACAATGACTCAAACACCAATCAGTTAAAACAAGTGAAAACCTAACCACAAAAAACAACACAAGCACACAGCACAACCAAAAAAATAACACAACAACAAAAAAGAAAAAACAAAAAAACAAAACAAACAAAAACAAAAAAACACAAACCACCAAATCAAGAAACAAAAAATCAACACAAAAAAACAACAAAAAACCAAACAACCCCCGAAAAATAAAAATTGTGTCTGAACACAAAACAAAAAACAAAAAAAAAAAAAAAAAAAAACAACCCAAAAAAAAAAGAAAAAAAACACCAAAAACAAAAAATAAAAAAAAAAAACAAAACAAAAAACCACTAAAACACCACGAAAAACCCCATATCAAACAAAGCAAAAACAGACTAAAAAAAAATGAGAAAAAAATCACAAACAAATAAAAAAAATAAAAAAAAAAAAGCAAACAACAAAATATACAAAAAACAAAAAAAGCCAAAAAACAAACCACACAAAAAACAAAAGAAATCCAACAAAAACGCACTCGAACACACCATACCCCCAAAAAATCCCCACAAGCCACCAAACCCACCAACGAAACCCCAAACACAAAAATACACAAACGCCAAACACACACCCAACACAAAAAAACCCGCAAAAACACAACGAACATAACTACCACCATGAAACAACCCAAACAAAAAAACCCAAAACCGAACGACCCAAAAAAAAAAAAACCGTAAACAAACGAGTGACCAAAAACCACACACAACACAACAAAGAACAAAACACAAAAACAAACAACAAACCAAACACACACAACACAAACAACAACAACAGAAAAACCACACAACAAAAGAAACCAAAAAAAAAAAAACCAATTACAAACAACACACCACAACAATCCCAAACCAAACAAAAACCAAGCCCTCAACAAAAAACAAACTACAAATCAAAACCACAAATAAACACACAACACAAAACAAAAAACCCAACAAAACCAAAAAATTCAAAACAATAAACAAACAAACCACAAGACCCCAGAGAAACCAAACAAACAAAAAAAAAACAACCAAAACACACACCCAAAAAACAACACAAACAACCAACACGCACAACAACAAAACCGCACACCCACAAAACGACCCAATCAAAACACACAACAAAAACCAAAAAAAACACTAACCAGCACTAACAAATATGAAACTACACCTCACCCCAAACAAAATCAATCCCACACCAAAAACAACACACAAATAAACAAAACCACCACACAGTCAACAAAAACAAAACCCCAACCCCCAACAACCCAAAACCAAACCAAGACCATCACACCATAAAACCCCAACCAAAAACACAAAAGAAAACCACCAATCGCAAACCACACAGAATCAAGCCCAACACAAAACCACACACCAAGAACACAAACACCAACAACAAAACCAACACCACCAGCGCCCCCTCCAAAAAATCACCATCACGAAGCTACAACAAACCAACAAAGCAAAAAACCAAATCAAAAACCCACCCAACACCAAAACAACAACAAACAACCAACCACAAACAACAAAAAAAAGAAAAAAAACACAACACAAAACCCACCCAAAAAAAAAAACACACACATCAACCCCCAAACACCAAAACAAAAAAACGCAAACAAACGAACAAAAAATACAAAAAACAACAACCATAAACCCAAAAAACACACAAGCAAGACCGTAAAGAGAAAACAAAAAAGATAATAAAAAACCATGGTAACCGAGTGTAAAAACCATTCATATAACAACCATAGAAAAACCAAGAAACAAAAATAACAAAGACCAAAACGAAAAAACAAAAAACCAAAAGCAAAAGCAAAAAAAATAATACCCCCACAACAAAACCACCCACCCCACCCCCATGCACCCCCACTACCCCCCCAAACCACCCATACAACCACAAAACCACAACACCCACCAAACAAACCCACGCCCAACCCCCCCCCAACAATATCCACCTGCCGCCACACCCCCCAATAACAAACCAATCGCCCATAACACACTCACTAGCCAACACCAAAACACAGCAAAAACAAAACAAAAAGCATACAAACAACAAAACACACCCACCCACTCAACCTCAAAACCAAACCAAAAACAACAAGACAACACAACTAACTAACCAATGTAAAAAAAACGAAACACAACTCACACAAAAAAAAAAGAACAAAAAACAAACCAAAAAAAAAAAAAAAAAAAGGCAATGTAAACCATAAAAACAAAACCACAATCACACAACACCAAAAAACACAAAACCCAAAACAACCAACACACAAAAAAAACAAAACACACAACACCTCCACAAAAAACAAAAAAAACAAACAACCCACAAACCCAAGAAAAAACACAAAAACAAACAACAAAAAACACAAAACAAAAAAAAAAACACACACTCCCCAACCCAAAAACCGAAAACACAAAACAAACCAAACAAACAACAAACAAAACAACACAAACAAAACCCACAAACAAAAATAAAACTCACCAAAAACACAAAAAAAAAAAAAACCAACAACATCAGGCCGAACAAAACAACAACAAAAAACAAAACAAAAAACCCAAAACAAAAGTAACACCAACAAACGACCAAACTAGCCCCAAAAAAAAATCCTACAAAAAAACACATAAAAAAAACCACAAAAAATCATAAAATAAAACAAAATTAGCCACATCGCAAATAATACACGACCAAAAACAAACGCAAAAAACAAACCAAGCAAAACACAAAAAAAAAACCACAAACAAACCAAACCACCCCACAAACACCATAACGAAAAAAACACAACTCAAAAACAAAAACACAAAAAAAATAAACCAAAAAAATAACACAAAAAAGCAAAAAAAAAAAAACCCAAACAAAAATAAAAACCAACGAAAAAAAAACCCAAAAAAGAAAAAAGAAACCAACAAAAGAGAAACAAACAAAAACCAAATGACAATAAAAAAAAAAGAACAACATCAAGCCTGAAAAAAAAAACAAACAACAAAAAACACCAAGCAAACGCACACACCCACCAACATAAATCTAAAAAAAAAAAAAACAAAAACAAGACGACAACAAAAAAAACAAAAAAACAAAAACCAAAAAAAAACAGAAAAGAAAAAATCAAAAAAGAAAAAAGCACAATACAAAACCACCACCCCTTACCCCCCACACCCCCCCCCCCCCCACCCTCCCGACCCCAAAACTTCCCCCCACCCCCCAACACCCCCCCCCACAACCACAACCAACCCCCCCCCCCCACCCACCCCCCCCCCCACCTAACCCCACCCCCCCCCCCACCCCCCCCCAAACCACAAACCTCCCCCCCCGCACCATAACTACACACCCCACACAACCAAACAAAAAACGCCTGACCCAGACCAAACAACAAAGCACCCACACGACCTAACATAAACCACAATACCTTCACTAACCATATCACTCAAAACTCTACCAGAACGGTAATCCCTCAAAATACAACGAACGCAACAATAAGACACCCAAACTTTAGTCACAATAAAGCACCACAAAATACATATCAATCCACCAAAAACAAAACCAATGACCATCATCTGAACAAACTCATCAAAAAATACAAAAAAAACCAAAAAAAAAAAAACCCTAACATAAAAAAACCAACAACACACGATCAAACCACAAAACAACAAAACAAAAAACTAACCAAACCAAAATAAACAAAAAAAACAAAACCAACCCAAAAGCAGGCTGTATCAAAAACAAAAATCACATAAAACAAAAGTGGAGACAAAAATTAAAAAAAGAAAACAAAAACAACAAACATGCTAATAATAAAGAAGAAAGGAACACAGAAAAAAACAGCAAAACCCAGCTCAATCACAACCAATATCACAGAAACCACAAAACAACAAAATAGCTCAACCACAGCTACAGAAATATATCACAATGCAGATGCTAAAAACCAAGAAAGAATAGCACCTGTGCCAGGACTTAACCACAGACGTGCCCTACAATTACCAAAAATCACAAAAATAACGACAAGAACACAAAAAAACACAAACAGCCTACAAGAACAACATCACAAACTAAAACTAAAAAAATCTAGCACTAACCCATAAAGACAGACATGTTAAATACAAATTCGTATGAAAGCCAGAGAAAAACAACAAATAAAAGACCAAAGACCCAAACACAACTAACGAACCCCAAACAAGACGCAAACCAACAAACAGCAAGGCGAAAAATAAAAAATTCAATACTAAACTGACAAAAACACAGGACACTCCCCACACACACACGACACCAGAAACAGAAAAAACAAACACAACAAATAACAAAACCACATCGAAAAACAAATAACCAACAACCATTATAAAATTTAAATTTCGAAGTAGAAAAACCAAAACAACAAACGAACAAAAAAAAAATATCGAATACGTAAAATAAACCAAACAACAAATCAAAAAAAAAAAAAAACACAAAAAAAACAAAAAAACAAAAAGAGCTCAACCCAGTAAAACAAAAAAACCAACAATAACAACCAAATGAAACAAAACAACAACGACCCAAACGAATCAAAAAGCAACAAAATGAACCAAAGAAACAAAAACAAAAAAAGCACAACAAGCCACCAAAAGATAAACAATCCATACAACAACGACACGAAACGAAAAAATACAAAAAAAAAAACAAACAGCGCAATACAAAAAAGCTACACATCGCACCTAAACCAATCTAGCTAAAAGAAAATAAAACAAACAACAAGACATAAAAACAGGGTGAAAAACTAAAAATAAGCGAGAACTCAACACTACAAACAACAAACAAAATGCAAAATGAAAATGGAAAAAGATACCGCAAAACAAACACAGAACGACAATAAAACGGTAACTCCTAAATCAAAACACAATGCCAAGCGTAGAAGCGAACCAAAAAACAAAATTAACAACAGCAAAAAAATGGAAATCAACACCTAACGTAAAACCCAAAGCATGCAAAGAAAAACAATTCCATACTCAAACCTGAAAGAAACAAAAACCAACGAAAACGAACAGACACTGCGTACAACCGAACCACCATAAAGTCGCGGCTAAAATAACAAATAAGCCCACTAAGTAACCATCAACAATGGTAAAAACAAAAAACCAAATCCATGTAGAAAATAATCTCGAACGCAACTAGAATAGAGAGTGTCGAGTGAAAACAAAAAAAACAACAAAACAGTGAAGAAACAGGCAAAAAGCGGTAACACAATGGAACTAACAGCAAACTCAAAAAACAAAAACAACAAAAAAACAAGTTAAAACAAACCAAACAAAGCAACCACCTCATGTAAAAACAAACAAAAGATTAAAAAAAATAAAGAAGAACTCAAAAAAAAAGTGAGACAGAGAAACAGAAACCGAAAAACAAAACAAAAAACAAAAAAAAGACACCAAAAAACAAAAAGGGGGGTGGGGTGTGGGGGGGGGGGGGGGTGGCGCGGGGGGGGGGTCGTGGGGGGGGGTGGGGGGGTGTGGTGGTGGGGGGTGGGGGGGGGGGGGGACGCACGAACAACCAAACCATACAAACGATAAAGAAGTATAAAGAAAAAAAAAAAATAAACCAATAAAATCAAGCGAAAAACACAACCGCACGCAAAAAAAAACAAAGCCAAAACACTGAACCAGAGTCCACATACAAATAAACGGGATATAGGGGGCGGGGTCTTGGGAGTTTGGTAGGGGGGTCGCGGGGACAGGGGGGGGAGGGGTAGTGGGCAGATCGAGGATTGCGCTAGGGGGTGGTGGCGGTGTGGGTTGGCTGTGGGGGGCGGATGGGGGTTTTGGTGAGGTGTGTGGGGGGGGTTGGGGGGGGGGGGTGTGGGTGCGTGGGTGGGGGTGTCGGGGGCGGGTGCGGTTTCGTGTGTGCGGGGGGTGGGTGGGGGGGTGGGTGCGGTGGTGCAAAAAAAAACCCCACAAAACCCGTAGCTACGAACGACGAAAATGTAGAACGAGGCGAATCACCACAAAAAATATGACTGGAAAGCAGCCCTAAGAACAAACGAACACACAAAACAGCAAACCCTAAAGCGTAGACTAAATAACCAATTTAATCAAATAAACTAGGTCCAAATAGACGCAACACCGAAAACAAAAAGACGAGTAAAACCAACAACCAAAAAAAAACAATCCAAAATGAATAAAAAAAAACCGTGTCAAAGAGACACCACAACACATAACACCAAAACCCTAGCAACAACAGAGCAACACCCAGACGAAATCAAATCCTACTCGAAAAACCCAACAAAAGAAAACGAAAGTACGAAAACACACAACAAAAAAAGAAAGAAACTAACATCTGATGTACGTACATGACTGAGATCCAAAAGAAACAAACAACAAAAATCAGACATGACTACTGAAAGAGAAAATATCCCAAAGCCAATAGACTCAGAAAACAACAGTAAAAATATAAACACAAAAAAGCAAAAACAAAAAACAAAAATCACGAAGCAGACCGAAACAAGACAAGACACAAACAAAAAAAAACAAGTTAACAAAAAATACAAGGCTCAAAATGGTACAGAAACAGACACGAACATGCAAACTCCCAAAAAAAAAAAAAAGCGAAAAAACAGCCAAAACACTCCAAAACAAGAACTCGAAAAAACACAATATAAAAATTCTATTAAAAGTCGTACACAAACCGACCGACTAGCCAAAAACACAACAAACACCAAACATGAACAAAGAACGTGCGACAAAAAAAAAAGCCCAGACAAACAAGCATTCAGCCCCAAAAACAATAGAACCAATTCAAAACAATGAAGAACGAGCGGAATAAGACAAGAAACAACACAAAGTGTTAAAACAACAAAATCCTCACTTCTCCGAACCTCGCCCCAGTAAACAAACAAAAAAACAAAAAAACAAAAAAAAAAAACAAAAAAAAAAAAAAAAAACAAACAAAAAAAGACAAAAAAAAAAAGTGAAAAACATGAAGAACCAAGCCCAAGCGAGCAAACAATCACAGGATCAACAACAGAAAAAAAGCGAAAGCAGGTACTAAAACAAGCTATAACACAAACCAAACATACACCGAAACCATCAAAGAATACAAAACAGTTATACAGTCCGAACGGTAACGCGGACAACCAACAAAAATACAGACTCAAAAAGAAAATCCAACGCAGCAAAAAAAATCTAAGCGGGTATAGGAACACGAACTAAACAAGCGAAACCTCATCGAGACAGACGCGCCCAAACCAGATCCAACACTCGCACGACAATAAACGAACCCAACGACGCCAGGAAAAAAGCAAACACGCGATCATCGTGTACCCATGCAAACTAAAAAGAAAACAAAATAATAAAAGACAATCAACAATCAAGACAGTGAACACCAGAAACCAAACACACCCAACTTCAAAGATCCAAGAACATACAAATTCCCTCAAACTCTACAACCACATGACCAAAACAAGACCGCTTCAGAAAAAACCCATCAGTATAAAGCCAAGACACACCGCAAAAAACCAGACAAAAACACGGAAACATCCAGCAACATCACAATAAAACATCAGGTAATCAAAAAAAAAAAAAAACGAGTCTACAATAAACAAAACAACACAACAAAAACCGACAATCAACGAAAAGCTAACCGAATATTAACAACAAGAGACAATTCCTTCCTATCCAAGCTCCAGAGTGGGGGGCGGCCGGTGTGGTTGGGTATCAATACTGTTGGTGTGGTAGGTGTGTGTGGGGTGTGTTTCGGGTGTGTAGGGGTCGCTGTCTTGGGGGGGGCAGGGGGGGCTGGTGTGGGGGCAGTGGTCGGTGGGGGGGCGGTGGGTGGGGGGGCGAGTGTCGGGTGTAGGAGGGGGGGCTGGCCCCCGGATGCGGCCGTGTGGGGTGGTTGGTTGGGGGGGGGTAGTGCGGGTGCTGTGGGGCGTGGGGTGGGCGTGGCTGGGGGCGACTTGTTCGGTTCGATCGGGGGGTGGGGGGGCTCTGTGCTGGGGCTGCGTGATCGTGTCGGGTTCTGTTGGGTGTGGGGGTGGGGGATAACTGGGGGCGCGGGTGAGTGCGGGGGTTGGCGCTTGCGGGCGGCTTTGGGGGGGGGGGGGGTGGAGGCGGTAGCGCGTTGGATGGGGGTGGTGGGTTGCTGGGGGGGAGTGCAGAGGGGTGGGTGGTGTGGCCTGTGGGTGGTGGGGTCGGGTCATGAGGGTCTGGGGGTATGTCGTGGGGGTGCGGTCTTGGGTGCTGATCCTTGCGTTGGGGTGGCATACGGGGGGGGTGGGGGCGGGCGTGGGTGGTTGGTGGGGTGGGGGGGGTGGATTGGGGTGGGGCGTTGTCGATGGTGGTCGGTGGGGTCGGGGGGGGCTGGGAGCGGTGTGGGTGGACAAAAAAGACTAAAAAAAAAAACGCCCCAAAAACACAGTAGTCACGACAGACAACGAAAACAACTCCAAAATACAACTCAAAAAAAACAACAACAACAACAAAACTGGCAAAGTAAGAGGGCGCAAACAAATGCGGAAAAAACAAAACCAAAGAAAAGCCAGCAAAAAAAGAAAAATTAAACCAGACAAAACAATACAAACAACAATAAAAGGACATCACGAACAAAGAAGGAAAACAAATACATGAAAAACAAAAAAAAGAACCAAACGGTCCACCTACACAAGACCACAAAAAAAAAAACAAACATACAAAAAAAACAAAACAAAACCAAAAAAAAACAACACAAAAAAACCCAAAAAACAAAAAAAACACAAAAAAACAAACAAAAAAACCAAAAAACAAGCTATAAGCCACCGCGAGAAATCCGACCCACTCACATACATTCAGTATAAACACAAATAAACCCTAAAAAACACAAACAAAACCAAAGGAAAACAATAAAACCATCACAACAACACCAGACGAATCTCAAAAAACAGACACAAACACATCCAAAAACAAAAAACACAACAACAAAAACAAATAACACAACCAAGACAACACAAAAAAACCCATAAAAACCAAAAAATAGACTCCGACTAAAAAACTAACAAAAAAAAAACACAAAAAAACCAATCACTACGCGTCAATAGACACGCAGTACATAGATGACAACATACCCAATAGGGTGGGGGGATAGCCAATCAAAACCCAAAAAAAACAAACCACAACCAAAACCATAACACAAAAAAAACTGCACTAACAAAAAAAAACTGACAAACCAAGAAACATTCTACCAACCAACTGTGAAGACCAAGAAACACAAAAGTACAACCCCAAAAAAAAAAACAACACGCCAACGTCAATAAAAAAAAAAACACCGAAACCAAACTACCACCAGCGAAACAAAAAAAAAAACAAAAAAAAATAAAAAAAACCACAAAAAACCGCACACCCCTTTCACCAGCGAAACCCACAAAATCACAAAAAAAAAAACACCAAAAAACCACAACAAAACCACAAAAAACAAAAACAAACAACCAGACAAAACAAAACAACCCAAAAAAAAAAAGATACCACAAAGCAAACAACAAAAAAAAAAAAAACACAGACAGAAAACAAAAAGAACCACAGCAAAAAAAAAAAAAACGATAACCAAAAAAACACCGAAAAAAACAACACAAATAAACCAACTGCACATACAAAACACAACAACAAAAACAAAAAAAAAAAAAAACCACACAAGACCGAAAAAAACACCTACTAAAAACAACCACAAAAATCACGACTTAAAAAAACTATCAAAACGAATGGCAACACAAACATCACAAAAAAACAACAAACACACCAAGACAACACATTCAAAACACAAACGCACCCAACAAAAAAAACAACAACAAACAAACACCCACACCCCCCAACTCCAAAAAAACAACCAAAAAAAAACATCAAAACACACAAAAAAACAATAAGTATTAACAAAACAACAAACAAAAACCAAAAAACAAGAAACAACCGCAAAAAACACAAGACAAAAACCTTAACACAACAGCACAAGCAAAAAAAACAAAAACCCCCAACACACACCTCACTCGACACACACAAACCAACACAAAACAAAAAAAAAAAAAAAAAACCAAAAAAACATAAAACCACCAAAACCCACAATCAAACCCACACAACCAAAAACCCCCAAAAAACCCATAAAAAACAAACACACCAAAAAATAACACCACCAAACCAAAAAAAACCACCAAACAAACAGCCCACCACCAAAATCGAACACAAAACCTAAAAAAAAACACCCCAAAACAAATAAACACAAAAACACAAAACCAGAACTACAAAAACAAAAAAAAAAAACAATAACTAACACAAAAACAACAACCCCAAACTAAAAAAAAACCAAACACCCACACACCCCCCCCACTCATACAAAACAAACAAAAAAAACACCAACAAAACCAAAAACCAAAAAAACAACTAAAAAAAAACAACACAACCAAAAAAAACACAAAATCAAAACCAAACAACTCAAACATACCAACAAATAATAAAACAAAAAGAACCCAACAAAACACAAAAAATAATCACTAACTAAGAGTAAAAATACAAAAATAACAAAAAACAGACAACAAACATAAAACAAAAAAAAAACCACAACCGCTCCCACCAACAAAAAAAAAAACACACTACTAATAACACAACCCAAAAACACCTACACACACAACAAGACAACCAAAAAACCAACATAACCAATACATTATCAAGCAAACAACAAAAACAACACAAAATAAACCCCCATCCTCACCACACAACTAAAACTTTATACAAAAAAAAAAAAAGTGATACAAATAAAACAAAACAAACCCCAAGAAAGTACAAAAAACCAACAAGAGAACACAAACAGACAAAATACCCAAGTGGGGGTTGGGCGGGGCAAAACGAAAAAAAAACAAAAACCACAACACGACGCTAAAACGAACATACCAAATCACGCAAAAAAGAGAAACCACAGCGAACAACACTAGAAAAGAAACAAAAACACACCCAAAGGTACCCGAAAACACATAAAACCCAAACCACCAACATAAAAAAAAAAAAAAAAAAAGACATAAAAAAACAACACACACACAACAAGTCAGGAGAAATCCATAGTAGCTAAAAAAAATAGCAAAACCAAAAAAAGCAGAAAATAAAAGACACAAACCCAGAAACAAACGTCAAACCTAACAAAAGGAGTCAACACAAAACAAAAAAAAACAGTACTAAACAAAAAAAAAAAGAAATCAGCAAAAAAACAAACCACAAAAACTATACAAAAACAAAAAAAACACCATTGCAAAAAACACAGAATTAAAGAAACACCAACAACCAACAAAACACAAAAAACACAAACGAGCAAAAAAACTAAACCAACAAGACGAAAACAAAAAAAAAAAAAAAACAAAAAAACAGTGCAAAAACAAAACACCAAAAGAAAAAAAACATCATCAAAAGACAAACCCATCCAAAGAAAACAAATAACAGAAAAACAAAAAAAAAAACACCACGAACAAAATCAACACAAAACATCACGTGTCAGAAAACCAAACACCAACACCAAAAAAAAAAGCAAACCAAACAAACAAAAAAAAAAAAACACCAACACATAAACACAAAAACAAACAAAAAAACAAAAAAAAAAAAAAACACAACACAAAAAAAACAAAACAACAATCAAACCACCAAACCAAAAAAAACACCCAAAAAACAAAAAAAACAACCACAAAAAAACCACAAAACCACAAAAAAACCAATAAAACAACCAAAAACAAAAACCGAGAACCACAACAACAAAACACAAAAACAAAAAAAAACAACCAAACAACCCAAACCCCCACAAACGCCAAAAAATACAACAACCACCCCCAAACCCACACCACACACCCACAAAATCTGTCTACATCAAACCTCACTACTCAACAACAAATAACCCATCAGACCACCCCGAACAAACCAACCCAAAACACAAAAACCACAAACCCAAAAACCCAAATACAATACAAAAAAAAACGACCAAAACACCAAACACCAAAAAAAACAAAAACAAAAAACAACCAAAAAACACACCAAAAAAACAAAACAAAAACATAACGCAAAACACGCAAAACAAAAAAACAAAAACCCAACCCCAAAAAAAACCCGCACAAAATACAAACAAATAGCCGACCCACCAGCACTAAAAAAAACGACAAAAAAAAACACACAAAAACAAACAAAAAAACAAAAACCAAAACACAAAAAGACAACAAGAAAAAAAAACCATCTAAAAAACTATACACAAAAAAACCTTCAAAACTCAATATGTAAAAAAAAACAGAAGAATCAAAACAAACCCAATGCAAAACAAAAAAACCACACAAAAAAAAGCCAAACAAAAAAAAAAAAAAAAACCAAACAAAAAAAAACAAAGAAAAGCAAAAAACAACAAAAAACCTCAGTGCAGAAACCCAATAGCTTAAACAAAAGTAAATCATACAATTGAGCATAGATCAAACAAAACTCAAATAAACCAGCCGAAACAAACAAACACACAAAACACAAAAAAGCGCACAAAATAAGCCACACGAGAAAAGAATCCAAAACCAGAAAAAGAAAAAAATACATGCACATGCGCTGAAAAAATAAACACATCGGTGTCGACCACAAAGCAAAAGCAATAACCAAAACACACGACTAAGAAGAAAACCAAATCCGTAAAAACAAAAAGCGACTCCCGCAACCACAAACAAACCGCAAAAAAACATTAAAAAACACACAAACTACGACAGAAAAAACCAAAAAAAAAAAAAAAAAAAAAAAAAAAAAAAACACTAAAAAAAAACAAACGTAAAACAAAGAAAAAACCAAACCCCCGCCACCACCACAACACCCCCCCCCAACCCCCACACCCCCTCCCCCCCCCCCAACCACCTCCCAACCACAACACCCCCCCAACACATCACACTAAAAAACAAAAAACCGTCAAGAAAACCAAACCTTCCACCAAACAACGAACCCGACACCAACCTAATCCACTACTCCACCACCTAAATCAACCCCTTGTAATCTCCCCACATCAGACAAACAATAAACTCACCAAAAAAAAAACGTCGCCCGACAATACTCCAGACAATTAACAACACAAAAAAAAAAAACACAAACAAAACACCAAAGACAAACTCGAAATAACACAAACGGTGTGAATACAAGCCTGAAAAAACAACAAAACAACCAAGACAAACCAAACAAAGAAAAAGCGACCAGACCCACAGTCCATAAAAGTAAACAAAAAAAACAAACCAAAACAACACAAAATAAAAAAGCCCCAAGAAAAAAATATAGGACAAAGCCCCGTGAAAAACACAAATAAACCAAAATAAAAAAAACAACCAAAAAACAACCAAAACCACACCACAAAAACACCAACCAAGAAAAGAACTAAGACAAGCCCAAACAATCAACCACAAACCAAAAAACAAACCAAAAAAACAAAAAAAACAAAAACACACCTAAAAGAACCAACAAAAAAAAAAGCAACAACAAATGCACAATGTTAAACCACCCAAAATCGCAATACACACCGACAAACCATAAAAAAAACAAACAAAAAAAAAAAAAAAACATAACAAAACCAAAAACAACTCAAACACAAAAAAAAAATAAAAAAAGCACAAAAAAAAATACAAAAAATAACCCAACAAAAAAAACACAACACAAAACCAAAAAACCTTACCACAAAACCCGACCACACACCCAACAAAACGCAAAAAAACACAACACAACCCCGAACAACACAAAAACAACAATACAAACACACAAAACCAACCCCACCAAAAATAAAACAAAACCCAAAAAAAGCAACATAGCCACCAAAACCAATACACCAACATACAACAACACTCAAAACAGAATCAAAAACACACCACAAAGGTAAACGACAAAACACAAAAACCACACACCCAATATAAACCAAACCAAATAAAAAACAAAAAAAAAAACATCAACACCTAGATAAAAAAAATACAAAAAAAAATACAGAAAACACATAAACCAAAAACACCACAGAACAACTAAACACCAAACAAAAAAGACACAAACAAAACAAAACAAAAAGTGTGGTTTGTGTTTTCCTTAGGTGTTGTGGGGGTTTGTTGGTTTTCTTGTCAAACAGCTAAAAAAAACATCAAACAACACGAAACAAAACAAAACACCACACAACCAACAAACGACGAACACCAGAACACAAACACAAAATGCCCCCAACATACTTCAAGTCAAGTCCAGAAAAACTAATCAAACAAAAAACAAAAAAAAAAACAAAAAAAATCAAAGCACACACAAACAACAAAAAAAAATAAAACTAACAAAAAAAAAACAAAAGACATAAATAAACAACTACACAAAAACCAAAAGACAAATCTAAAAAAAAGCCAAAAAAACAAAAAAAAACCCAAAAAACAAAACAACAAAAACACAAACAAAAAAACAACAACTAACACAAAAGCATAAAGAAAACTACCCAACAGAGCACATACCAGTAACACAACCCAAAAAAACATAAACAAAAAAAAAACAACCCTAACAACGAAAACAAAAGAAAAAAAAAAACCACAAAAAACAGCAAAAAGCACACACAAAACGAAATAAAAAACAAAAAAAAAAAAAAAAAAAAAAAAAAAACAAAACTAAAACAAAAAAAAAACCAGAAAAACAACCAACAGCTTCAAAAGACCAAAAACCAAAAACCAAACCAACCAAGACAACGAACAATCAAACAAAAAATCACCGGATGACAAAAGAAACAACCAATAACCAGAAAAAAGCGCTGCAAACTAACAACAATAAAATAAAAACACAAAAAACAAAAAAAACAAAAACAAAAAAAAAACAAAACAAAAAAAAAAAAACAAAAAAAAAAAAACAAAAAAAAAAAAAAAAAAAAAAAACTAAAAAAAAAACCGAAAAAAAATTAAAACAAAAAATACAAAAAAACCAGCAAAAAACCCACAAAAACAAAACAAAACAGCCGTACCAAAATAACCAAGCGTCGACCACACAAAAGAAAAAAAACCAAAAATACAAAAAAAAACCCAACAAAAAAAAGCCCCAAAAATGAAACAAACAAAAAAACCTCAAATGCTTTGTTGCGGTGGGTGTTAAACAGACCAACCACAACCACGTATCAACCAAAACAAAAAAATCAAACCACCACAAAAACACCAAAAATCAACAACCAAACAAAAATCCCAACTCAAAAAAAAACAAACACAAACACAAAAAAAACACCAAAACCACAAAAAACCAAACAACTAAATACGATAAAAAAACTCTAAGAAAAAAAAAAAAAAAAAAACAAAACCAAAAAACATGAGATAAACCGACCAAACAATCACGTAAAAACTATAAAGAAAAAAAAAAACACACAAAATCCAAAAAAACAGAGCCACAAAAAAAACAACATAAATCAAAAAAAAACACCCATGAACCAAGCTAAAAAATAAAACTCAAAAGTGACCAAAACAATGCAAACAAAAAAAAAACCACAGAATACACCAACGAACAACAAAACAAATCAAAAAGAACAAAACACAGAAACAACAAAGACTGCAAAATAAAAAAACAAAACAAACAAAACCAAAAAAGAGAAACAAACAAAAAAAAAAAAAAAAACCCGAAAAAAAAACAAAAAAAACAAACAAAAAAAACACAACAAAAAAAAAAAAAAAAAAAACCCAAAAACCAAACGAAACCAAAAAAAAAAGACACCACAAACAAACGACAAAACACCAATAAAACAAATTAAAAACACCAACAAAAACAAAAAAAAAAAGAAAAACAAAACACCCAAAACAAAAAAACCAAAAAAAAAAAAACAACTCCACCCCCCTCAACCACCCAAAACAAACAAACCCCAACAAACCCCCACCCCTAACCCACCCCAACACCAAAAAACCAACCCCAACCCCCACTCAACCAACCCAACCCACCCAAACCAACAAACCCCCTCCCGACCCCCCCCCCCCAACCACCCAACCCCCACCACCCCCACCAACCGACCTACACCCTCCTCCCCCCTTCCCCCACCAGACTCATACCTGCGAGAGGCCCAAATCGCCTTTACCATCAACCCCCCTCCTCTCCATCCTCAAACCAACAACCACAAACCAAAAACCCAAACAAAAACCTCCACACCACACCACCACACCACATTCAAACCACTCATCACCATCAAGCGAAACAATCCACCCAAACCACCCACAGACCACCACTCCCCCACCCAGAAAAACCAATATCGACAACAAACAATCACACCAAAGAAGATATAACCACCCACAATACAAACAAAAGACAAACAACACAAAAACCCAAAAACACACAGAACACCAGAACAAAACACCCAAACAACCCCCCCCCACACGTTTTTTTTTTGTGTTTTCCACCCCCCCCCCCCCCTCCCCCCCCCCCCCCCACCCCCCCCCCCCCCCCCGCCCCCCCCCACCACCCCACCCACCCACCCTCCCCCCCCCCCCCCCCACCACCCCCCAAACACCACCAACCACCCCTCACCCCCCCCCCACACCCCCCCCACCCACCCCCCCCCCCCCCACCCTCCCCAACCCCCCCCCCCACACCACCCCCCACCCCCCCCCCCCCCCCCCCCCCCCACCCCCCCCCCCCACCCCCCACCCCCCCCCCACCCCACACCCCCCCACCCCGCCCCCCCCACACCCCCACCATCACCCCCCCCGACTCCCTCACTACCCCCCCCCCCCCCCCACCCCCCAACCCCCCCACCAAACCCCAACCCCACACCAACCCCCCCCACCCAACACAACCCACCCCCCCAAGCCACCTCCACACCCCTCTCACACCCCCCACACACCCACCCACCCCCCCCCCCCCCCCCCCACCCACCCCCGCACCCCACCCACACCCCCCCACCCACACACCCCCCCCCCACACCCCTCACCCCCCCCACACCCCCCCAACAACAACCCCCCCCCACCTTCTCTCCCCCCCCCCAACCCACCACCCGACATACTCACTCCCCCCCCCCACCCCCCCTTCCCCCCCCACCAAAAAATGAACAAAACAAAACAAAAAAAACAATCAACCAAAACCAAACATAAGCACAACCCAGCCAAAAAAAACAAATACAAAACCCACACCAAAAAGTAGCGAAAAAAACAAAAAAAAAAAAAACAAAAAGCAAAAAAAAAAAAACACAACTCAAATCAAACAAGTCGAACCCTCCAAGCAAACAAAAAAAAAAAACCAAAACTTCACCCACAAAAATTACAACAAAAAACAACAACACACTGAAAAAAAAAAAAAAAACCAAACATAAAAAAAAAACTAACATACACCAAAAGAAAACCAAACAAACAAGACATAAAACAAAAATAAAAAACACAATAAACCAAAAAACACAAAACAACAAATAAACACCACAAACAGACACAACCAACAAAATGCCAAAACCAAAAAAACACAAAAAAAAGAAAACAAACAAAAACACCCAAAAAAACACAACACAAAACAAACATCTCCCCAAAATGTAAAACAAGGATAACAAAATAAAACAATAACAAAAGAAAAACAAAAAGAAAACAAACAACCCAACACCACACAACTGCGAAAAGCAAGAAAAAACATACACAAATACAACAAAATTAAAAAAAGAAAAACAGAAAAAACTACCCACAACAGAAAAAAAAAACAAAAACTCCAAAAAAAAAAACAAACACAAAAATAAACCATAAAAAAAACCAAAAGCAAAAACAAGTACAAAACCAACCAACACTGAAAAAAAGTAACCAGGAAAAATAAACCACAGCAACCGAATGACAACTCAAGCACGTAAACCTACTCCAAACAAAATCAAAACCACAACAAAACCATGCATAGCCTGGGCACCAGATCAGTGTTAACATACACAACAGGAAAATCAGGCTATAAACGCCAACCCAAAACAACAACAAAAACCAACACCAAAGCAAGAAAAAGCACCAAAACAAGACAACACAAAAAAAAAATACCAAACAACCAGAGAAACACAAAAAAAAAAAAAAAGAAACCCAACTAAGTCAAAAAAAAAAAACAAACAAACCAAAAAAAAAACTAACGAAAACACAATCGAAACCAAAACAAACAAAACAAAAACCCCAAAAAAAAAAAATAAAAAACAAACAAAGTAACAAAAAAAATCAACCGAACAAAACCCTCAAGCTAAAAACCACACAACCAAAAACTACATCATACTCAAGCTACAAGAAAAAAGAAAAGTAGCCGTACGAACGCGACCCATTAGAACTACCCTCGTAATAAAGACCCCATAACGATCAAACAACAGCCCGCAACGGTACCCCGCAACAATCAGTGAACGTATTACTCAACAAAGAAGATATCAAAGTGAAAAATGAAAACATACGAAGATATCTTGCAAACCAAAATAAAAAGAGCTCACACTTACATAGCCCACCACCAAACACAAAAGAGGAGCACCCACAAGCCAGAACAAAATCGAGACCAACGCGAACACACAAGCAACACAGTCCATCCGCTGAGAACAAAAGCACCATGAACAACTAATAACGCATTGAACAATCTCAACAGCAAACACGCACAACCCCTAACCAAACAGCCAAAGAAGCTACGCTAAAAAAGACCACGAATCCCCGACCAACCTGCACGACGGCTCCACACACCGACACGACACCATAACAGTCAACAAAAACAAGAGCTCCGTCACGATCATCATAAAGAAGTGAAAACATTCAACACAATGGCACATGCTAATTACGACGCACAAGAATCCACTCAAAAAAAAGCAATAAAAGAAAAAAAGAGCCCAACGAACAACACAAGCAAAATCACTGCTTTACAAACACATAACATACAAGCAAATCAACCAACTAACAAAACACAAACACACGAAAGAGAGCGAAACAGCGACCAGATAGACAACACCATCCAGTCTAAGAGAGACGCCCAAGACATTAACACGCACACCCAGAATAATAACACAATGACACCAAAACAACAGAAACAAAAAAAACTAGAAAAAATCAAATACAACAAATGATGATCGGCAAAAGCTTCCAAGGGCGCCAGTAGGCAGCACCCAGCACGCATGTCGTCACAGCAAGCGCAAGAACTCATATCTATGCCACTGCCTAGAGAAAAAATCATTCGTGCTGAAATAGCACAGCCAAAAAAAAAATGCCACAACCACTCGACAAGCAAACGAATACGAAACAAAAATATAAACACCCCATCAAGAGCGTGCTAGCAGTTAGGACGCACACTCGTCTCAAGACACTATATAATCTATAAGAAGATAGTG
>Ga0179591_1266373_pt1 | contig 29065 bp, 31 predicted proteins | sample CZOMad2_1_08_16f_FD_182891 | JGI IMG/M metagenome (GOLD analysis project Ga0179591, IMG submission 182891) | Vadose zone soil fungal communities from Angelo Coast Range Reserve, California, USA - CZOMad2_1_08_16fungal (PacBio error correction) | ecosystem: Environmental > Terrestrial > Soil >...
AAGAGAAAACCCTTCCCCTATGGATTCTTGCCGATGAGGGGGAGGAAGGGGGGAGGGTAGGAACGACCTTGTTAAGCAACCAACCCAAATTTTCAGACGTTTCACGTCTTGGTCTTGTCAAAAAAAATAAAATGTGATCAGCTTCAAAAAGAAGGAAGAGGAGTTAAAACTCTAAGGAACCAAGTCTCTCTTGGGGGGGGGAGAAAAAAAGGGGCTGAACTTAGGGAATCTCATCTAGGTATAACGAGTCTAGAAGACGAATAGCTAGCCCTACAGACCCCCCCCGCAACAAGGGGCCTACACAGTCGAAGGTGAATGTGCCTTCACCGGGGGAGTAGTGGGAAAAAAGGGAAAGAGGGAAATCGTTACCCTTTACAGCCTGGACACAAGAGAAAGGAATGGGTTTCACCACAGAGGAACTAGGCTCCGCCTCGGAGAGAGAGGAAGTAAAATCGTTATCTCGCAGGAAAAGGTTTCACATGTCGGTCTTCCGGGTTTCAACTAAGGGTGATGTAGGGGGAGGAAAAATTTAACATCTGTTTTGGGGACATCACCAAAACGTTCCTTATGGTGGGTGCCGGGGGCAAATCGACAATCACGTCGCCAACTGTGTAGTGGTCCCTTTCCCTACAAGAGGGGAACAATCCAGAAAGGGACGGGAGGGAGGTAGACATTCATACTCACCAATGTTGAAAATAATATGTTGAAGGGAGCCGCATTCAAGGGGGGAATCTCGGTGGAGTCAACCGGGTAATCCAGCTGGTGCGCAGGAAGAAGCGGAACTGGACAGAAATGCAAACTTCACAACGGTCTAGATGAAAAAAAAGAAAAAAAGAATACAAGGCAACATCCTTACTCGCTCGACTTGGTTCGCACGCAAAGTGGGAGGAAGGTGAGTTGAGCAGGGCGCCTGAAGCCATGGTTGAAGGGAAGACCGCGAAAACGGGCCCGCAAGTCGCATTGTGGGAAGTACGAGAAGGGGGCTGCAAAGGTATAAGAATCCCGGAACCAGACAGTCGGGAGCGCAGTGCACGAAAAAGACTTGGGGTAAAATCACAGGAGTCCTGCAAAGCTTCGTACTGACGGAGAGAGAAAGAAACGACGGGGAGAAAAAATAATCTAGGACATCATGGAAAAATGAGATATGTGCCTACAAAGAAGAGAGGAACGAACCAGAAAAACCTTAACTAGTGAGGGGGAGCGGGGAATGTGATTGCAAGGGGCCAAAAAACTCAATTAGACAGACTAGGAACAGTAGATGAGGCTGCGGGGAGGGGGGGGGGAAAGGGAGTAGAAAAGGGGTTTGATGGGAGGGTATTATTCCTTAGGGCTCAGAGTTCATGGCTGAGAGTCAGGAAACCGTGCTGGGAAGAAGAGGGCAGCCAACCTATGGCAAATTCGGGGGAAAGGAAGTGCGGGAGCGCTGAGGACTGGTGTATCCTCCCTAATCGGGAGAGTATAAATTTGGGGGGGGGGAGGTAAACCAGGAGAAATCTCATAGGGGGGCTTTCGTTGGGAAAGGAAGGAGTGAAAGGACATCTCCGATCAAAAGGAAAAGAATCTCCCTGGAGAGGGTAGGTACGGGAAAAGGGGAGGAAATCACAAAGCCAGAAGGGAGGGACAGGCAGAAGATAAAAAAGGGCGGCGGGGAAAAGGTGGCGAAAATTTAATAGAGCCTTGGGACATCGCTCCTTAACAAATCAAAGGCTTGAGGCTGGGAAGTTAGTGGTGGGGGAAAAAAGACAAGCCATACCATCCCTTCAAATACGACTCCACATAGAGGGCTAAAGATTTGTCCTACAGTACTTAGCGCAACAACTTTTCAATTAGACTGAAACTTCGAACGGGACAGGAGAAGAAAAAGAACTCAAACCAGCGGGGTGAAGAGGAGAAAAAGGAACCGAATAGGGGGCCGGGCGTCCGTCCTTTTAAAAGAACGCATCCCAAAACCAAGACACCATATTAGAAAAAAGGTACCAAAGAAGGAGTGCAAGCAGGGGAGGTATGACGGGGAAAAAGGAACGAGAAAACGCAAATTCGGCGCTCTAGATAAAGAGGGGTGCGCTGGACTCATCAAAGGGATTCGCCAAAGATCAAAAAGAAAATAAACAGCAGGTTAGAGCTCAGAACCAACAACTTAGGATGAAAAAACTTGGATGTGAGGAGGGGAAGGGGCGAAAAATGTGGAGGAAGGGTTGAAACCCAGCCGTCACAATTCACGAAAGGTCAGCGAGTCAAAGGGGGGAGATCATCGCTGCAATTCTCACAAGGTCAGAACTTAAACACTCCATCACAGAAAAAAAGGGAGGTCCTAGGGGGAGGTTGGGAGACGGAGCAGGAAAAACCTCTTCGGTGAAAAGTGTGGGGCGTAGGGAATACGCCTCCTGGGCAGGGAGAATTCGTGAAGAGCAAATACTTGAACCCGGAGCAAAAGGAAGAGAGGGGACGAGAGACGAGCAATCATGGGGGGAGGCATCTCGGGAGATCAGTATAATAATGTATGTGATTTGAGGGGGGGGTGTCAGTTTCGGAAAATAACAACGGAGGAAAAATCATGAAGGAAGGAAAAGGAGAGGAGGGTCATAAGGAGATCAGTAAAACACAAAACGAACTTTAGCATGGAGAATCCTGAGAAAGGTTTGACGGGGGACTTATGGAGGACTCTTTTCCTAAAAAAAAGGAAGACAAAAGAACCAAGAGGTGTGAAGGGATTAAGAACGGCCTCAGCACCGCCCTTCAGATTCAATAAAACGAAAGCCGAATGGGGTACGAGTTAGTTACACTGGACAAAATCCCGATCAAGGGGAGGAAGACAAAAGGGGGGGAGGAAAGCCGAACGAGGGAAAAGTTCCGGGAACGGAATTCAAGAGTGGAAAACGGGGAACTCTCTGAGATGCCCAGATCGGAACCTCAAGAAGGTGGGAGGGAACTCAGGGGAAACGGAAAAAAGAATAAAGGCAGCAACTGGAGAGCTAAAAAGGCCCCTGGGAAAAGAAACCAAAAGGAGAAAGAGCTCAGTAACGGTAGAGAAGGGGATACTGAGTTTACTGGGGCACGTGGCAATCTTTAGTCTGAAGTGGGAAGCGAAAATGAAAGAGAAGGGACTAGTGGGTGTCAAATCCTGGGGCAGTCCAAGCGAGGGAACGTTGGGGGGTAGGAATCACCAGTAGTTGAGGGAATATAAGTGAGAGCAGGAGAACACTGCATTGCAGAAGGAAAAAAGAAGCACGTGATGAAGCCAGCCTTCCGCCGCTTAAAAGTATGGGAAGAATGCAGAACGGGAGGCTACAAATGGCGAGAAGTCTCAAAAATAAGTAAGCGCACACAACTGAGAGCAACAGGGCGATACCTACTGCTCACTTCAACACGAAAGGTAGACAACGGAGGAAAAAAGAGGGGAAAAGACTTCGGTGCCAAGGGGGGGGGGTGATAGACAAAGTGGTACGTTTCAGCGGGGAGTAGCAGGATAAAAGTCGTCTGGTACTGGAGCAATGTTACAAGAGTTAAAGATGCGAAAAAAAGAAAGTTCGGCATCGATGGGGGGAAAAGATCAACCGAGAATTGAAAACTGAAGGAGGGGCTCAAGCGGGAACACAGAATTATTGTTTAGGCATAGGCCCTGTCTTGATTATGAGGAGGGAAGATGAAAAACTGCAGGGAGTTCGATGGGTTCCGAGTCAGATGGGAAGGAGCAAAAAAAGTCATGTATAGCGGGGCCGTAGGGGGGTGGCCAGAGGGTTACAACGAACTTCAATGGAGGAGGGGGTGGCAACATATGGGTACCTCGGACAATCACGGCGAGATCCAGGGAACCCTCCGTAGACTTCAGAATTCAGGCTCTCCGAATGCCCTGGAAGAAGCCCTAGAGGGGCAATGAAAAAGAAAGAAACTCTTCTTTTCTGAACGAAAGCAGAGACGAAGTCCGGGAGGGTTTACTCCACCGGAAGTGAATTCTACACCTATATTATGTCTTCAAAACATGCCTTGACTGTGGGAGAAAATGTGGCAGGGAGCGGGTCTGTCCAGGATATTTCTTGACGGTGTATAGGATGGGGAAATCGAGTCAGTAGGAAGCCCGTGCGACAAAGGTCGAAAGGGGGTATGGCTTCTCGTTTCTAATCCCGAGACAAGAGAGGGGGGATGATCCAATTATTCCAGGGTGTTGAATCCAAGAAAAACCGCAGACCAGGAAGGAAAAGGCTGGATCGTCTGGGTATACAGAGAAGGTCATCGCACCTAGGCCCCGATACAACCGTGTCAGGGTGGGGGGGGGGGAGCAGTGAGCTAAAAGATGGCGCAAAAGGAGGGAGATCATACTGCCCCGGAGGGGAAAATAATGAGAATTGACGGCGAAGAGGCGATGGATTGCGGAGGAAAATGAACCATCATAAGAGGACATCAACTTCGCGATGCAGTTTGGACAACCAGCGCCGCTTCCGGGGATAGTGGGGAGGGGGGGGGAAAATGATTGATAACTGGAACGTGGGGGGAACGCTGGTGAGGAAAGGTTGACCCGGAATAAACTAGGAAAACGGGCCAGTTTTCAAGGATCTTTCTGGTCGTAGGGGAAGGAGGAGGAAGACAAGTTGAAGAGGAACCTCGACCGGTTGGGAAGAAAGAGCGCGACGGGCAATCAATAGAAGTAGGCACGGAAGTGCGAGGAATAGGAAGCACGCCGATCTCGTCGAAATACGATTTTTGGGTTAGGAGGGAGCACCACAAATTCTCGAACCCGGTAGGCTTCATAAAGAGCAACAGGAGTGACAACAAGAGAAGCCATCGAGCAAGGAAATCAGTTTAAAAAAATACGGTCGTGATGGAGTACAGGGTCAGAAAAACGAAACACATAAAGAGTGGAAGGGGGGACAGCTTAAGGGGTGATTCCCTAAAACCTGCGGACTGAGTTCCCGACTCCCGGCATGTAAACCAGCTTTTTTTGATTCTTCGTCAGACGAAAGAAAACAACACAAAAAGGGAGGGGAAGAAAAGGGGAAAAGAGATAGATGCCGCGACGACAAAAGAAAGTGTGGACACCCTGTGAAGTTAGGAAGCAAATCTCAGAGGTTTCAGGAGAAAGACTCAACGACCGCCTTCGGACCGCACCGCCGAGGGCGGGGAAACCAAGGTAGAAGAAAACCAAGAAACGTGATAGAGACATGGCGCACCTTTGTCGGAAGAGGGACTTAGCTAAGGCGTCCAGGCGGCCTAAAAAAGGGGGTAAGGCAGGCCATCGCGGAAGTCGGAGGTTGAATTACGGTTCCTCAAGATGAACTCCGGGCTGTCTAATCAATAATGGCTGACGCGACTTCCGCGAGGTCGGCAACTGTCAGAAATGGGCCTTAAAAAAAAGGGGTGGAGACGAAGAGAGAAGGAGCCAAAAAATGAAAAACTTGAGAGACGAGCTTCCGCCGCTGCCAAAGTCGAAATACGCCCAAAATAAAAAAACCTTGTGAAAACGAAGGGGACTCAAAGAAAACTGAAAAAAAACGGGCGAGTTATAAAAAAGTGCGACAGTGCTTTGATATCAAAGATTTGGACCTTCGCACTCTAAAGGGGAAATAGGGGATCTTCTTGGGACCGTCCAGGCTCCAAGGTGAGAAACGAGGACATTACCCTGCAGGGATCCGAAGAATTTAAGCCGCTACCTCCGGAGAAAAAACCCCTCTTTAATCAAAGGGCACCTAGTCTTGTCGACGGGGGGAGAGTAAAAACGTTTCCAGTCTACCCCTCGGAGCGTCCGCGGGTTTCTGGGGGAAGGAAACATCAGTAAAAAACCTACTTTAAGAACAGGCCGAGCCTGTCCGAGGGAAAACAAGAAATTGCGCTTTGTCGCCGTTGGACTGACTAGACTCTTCCTCGAGGAGACCTAGAGCATAGACAACGAAGGGCCTATAAAAAAGCCAAAGCTCAAATGAGAAACAGTTAAAGGAAAAGTCAGAAGGAAGTGAACGAACCGGAGAAATAGAGAGATGAAGAAAGTAAATCGGAGAACTGGGCTCAAAACTGTTCATGTCTTGACTTTTGTCGCCTGGGGGTAGGTAGCAGAAAGGATGTGGACCACAAGAGGGAGCGGCTAAGGGATTAGCGTGGAAGTGAAATTTAGGAGGTCTGCACGTAGGTAAATGGGCGTGATGGCTAAGTTAAGTAATAGTCCAGATGTTGAAACCGTCACCTTAAAAAGGGGAATTGGGGGAGGGCACAAAGTAGGGGAAGAAGAAAAGGGGTAAACCACCGGAAGTGGGTTGGAAGGGATTACTTTAACAACGAAGATTTCAACTCGACAGAAAGAGAAGTATGGGGAGATCAGACAATGCCATAACCAAAAAAACAGGAAGGGGAAGGAAACATCATTGGGGGCGTTTTCAGGGTGGGGAATCGGGAAATGAGAGTAAAAAAAAAAAGGTAGAGAAAAAGAGCGGTTCAAAAAGAAGCGAACAATGGGGCCGAAAGCACAGGGCCGCGGGAAGATCCCTTTCGACATAAGCAATCCATATAACTAATAAAAGCTTCAGGGCAAAAGGAAAGGATGTAGGGATGCGCAGTTATGAATGGTTGAGGGCATGGAGGGGCAAAATTGAAAGTGTCTTAGTGAGATCTCTCACGGGGGAAAGTCGAAGGGGAGAACGAAGGGGAGTAAAATGTCTAGCAAAAGTCGCTAAATCGCAGCGAGGCGGCAGGAGCAACATGGACTCAAAGGAGTTTCGTCCGGAACTAGAAGCACGTATACTCGAAATCAAGGACCGCGGGTCACAAAAAGGATGGCGGGTACATTAGTCAGGATGAAAACAATGCGGGAAGGACGACCAAACTCAATAAGAGTCATCCGAATAAGGTGAAGTGCAAAAAAAAGTACAAACAAGAGGAGAACGACGAGAAAAAGTCCTAGCTGTTTGGGGTTAAGCGAGGGAGTGGGAAGACGTTGGAGGGGGGACAATAGAAATTGTGAGGGTTATTCTGTTATCCGAATTCATAGGGATGGCGTATAATGAACCCGTGGCGATCTGGAGCTGGTGCAAGAGAGAAAACGGGAACCGAAATGCCCGAAAGAGGAACCGGCGCTCGAGGAATGTTTAGAAGGCCAGTCGATATTAAAGGTGGGAGTGGCGAATGAAAACGTCGGTAACTAAAATCGCCTCTGGGAGGGTGGGCACTTGAGCCAGAAGGGCGTGGAATGTATTCCAGGGAAGAATTTCCAATAAACAAGCAGGCCGCACTCGTTGGTGGAAGGGGAATAGGGAGTTATATACGGAACTTTCTAAAAAAAGGACTAGGAAGGAGAAAGTGACGAAGAGGGGGGAGGGGGGGAGAAAAGTAATTACATGACCGAACAGAAGAGAAGGGGTAAAATCCTAAGGACATTCGGGTATCCATTTAGTAGAAAAAAAAAAACGAAAAAGCAAGAAGGCATGAAGAAGGTTGCTGAAAATTATTGTCTCGATGATCTCGACGACTAGTTGAAAGGTAGCTGCTAAGTTTAAATTATCTCTAGGTCCAGCCGGAGGGAAAAAAAGCAACAGGAGGAAAGAAGAGATCGGGAAAAAAAACCGAATCGTCGGGGGTTCCGGCGGAGTTTCACCCGCAAGAACCAAAAAAACACGAATCCGGAGGAAGGAATCGGGAGGGACCGAAAAAGAAGGTCAGTGGGGTCCCGTGATTGGTAAGTGGTTGAAATAGTCATCTAACGCGAACAAGGAAAACGACATCGAGAAAAAAAGAGTCTAATTGGCGACTCCAACGTCTGCAAGCAAAATCCAAAAACACAATGTGATCCAAAGAAAAACAACAACGGAAGGAGGAGGGGCTATCGAACACGGAGGGGTCTTAGGGGCAAGAGTTGATGAGGGAAAAAAAAGCACTCAGTCCAGGAGTCGGAGCATCTTCCGCATCCTACTCATGCGAAAAAAAAACAATCAAAGGGAATAAAAAGAGCACGGGAGAAAAAGGAGGGGCTGTCCAGAGGTGTCAAAAACGTATGTTTCTTGGGGTGTTTGAGGGGGAAAAGGACTAAATACTAGGCTCCTGCGGACTAAAAGAAATCTCAACGCCAGGGAGGGGGAGAGGAGGAAAAGGATCGGGGAGAAACGGAAGCATCTCAAGGAAAGAGTTAGCGCTCGAGAGACAAGTCATTGGGGGGGGGGAAAAGAGCTGTGTAGGAAAAAGTGCACGTACATTTGAAGGAGGGGGTTTCAGTGTTGAGAAAAAAAAAGAAAAAAGGGGAAACGGTAATGTCAGGATTCAAATGACGAGCGAGGGGGAAGCAGCAATATTCAAACCACCCCTACATGGGGTACCACTTTTCGTCATTGAATTCAAAGGGAAAAAGTTTGGAAGGGGAGGGACCGACGTAGTAACTCACGCCCGCGGACGTACACCTAAAACGAGATGGGGAGGAGGGGAGAAGGGGACTCAACGGCCTTCGGTTTAATAAAACCATCAGGGGCGCATGTGGATTACAAGCAAAGGAGGATAAATAGCGGAGGGAGCCAAACCTCCTAAAAAGGTTTGCACTCTGAAAAAAAGGGCCCAAGGGGGAATGGGCACCCTCTTGAGGACCTTGAACTCGACTGCCCTCCAAAACGTGGCAAAAAAACCAAGGAACGAAAGAGAGGAGGGAAGAAAAGAAATCCAGGTCCAACGAAAATTGTCGATCGGAAAAAGAACAGAGCCACGCACAGAATGACTCACGCCTGCTCGGAAAAAGGAAAGAAGGAGAAGGGGGGGAGGGAAAAATGTGCCATCGACAACTCTTTTCAGCGAAACTAGTCAAGGTGGTGTGGGGTATTGAGATGGGGGAGGCCAAAGCTAGGGGCTGACAGGGTCAAGGTTGTTTGGGGGGGCTACAATAAAAGAGAGGGGGGCGAAAAGAGGAAGGGGGGGGATCGCCAGGCGACTCACCGGAGGCATAAGTAGCAACAGAACTATCATTTCAAAATGCAGAATGAAGGCCAAAAGGGGGAATTACTTACGGGACTTGCTAGACTGAGGGGACGGATCAAAAAAAATGAGAAAGACTAAGGCGATCGCGTCCCACAGGAAGGAAAAGGGATGGAGATAAATAAGGGGGGCGAACACCTCCAAGCGAAAGACCAAACACTCAGAGCATCCACCAAAAGTAGCAAATCTCGGAAGTATGTGACAAGGAAAGGGGAGTCGTGATGGGCGTAGGGAGTCTTGATGAAATTCTATACAGTCCTTAGGATGAGCACGGGGAAATGTTGAATTCCCATCATGCGTCGTCACAGTGGGGGGGAAGAGAAAGAGAAAAGGGGGGAGTGCTCACGTCTACCTATGAGGTTGAATAGAACGCAATACCCTTGGGGGGTGTTGGATGAGTTCGGTCAGGAAGCACAGACATAGGGGGGGGGGAGAAGGGACTATTTTTACCGAATGGAATTTCAAGGAGAAAAAGTAAAAAACCACGGGGACGGTCGAGAACTAGGGGTCCAACTCGGGGTCGAGGGAAAAAATACGGAGTAGGGAAGGGGGGGGGGGGGATTCAACATATGTGGAAAAGTCTTGAAACCATATCCCTCACGCCATTATAAAAAAAAAGAAAAACGGAAGAAACATAACACTGGGGAAAAGTTTCAAGGAGACGAAGAATAAAGTAAGAAGATCGACTTTTCCATTAAGATTTCAAAATCGCTGTGCTCACCGAACAAGGGGGAAAGGGACAAAAAGGCGCACCAAGGCTGTCGATCACGATACTTTCATCATGAACTTTCAGGGAAAAAAAAAAGAAGTCAGGCAGAGGGAGAAGGAGGTTCAAAACAGCCTTCTGAAAAAAGGTGGAGGAAAGGGCCAGGGAGGCTGGGGGGGGTGGAGAGGGAGCTTAGGGTTGATTCAGAATAGGGGGGTTCATCGAAAGAGGCAGAGAAGGAAAGGCGCAATCGCGCCGTAGTCGGGTCGTGTAAACTCAGAAGGACAGGCAGGAAAGGATAGACAAAATTATTAGGGGTTTGGAAAAAAAAAAAAAACGAAACGGAACGGATGAAGGAAGAAACAGAGTTTAACGAGGAACAGGGGGGGCGGGGGGGGCTACTCCCAAGAAACTCCTCCTAAAACGCGGGGGGAAGGGTTGAGGGAAGGCAGACGAAAAGGAAAAAGCGAGAAAGAGGGAAAAGGACAGCTGGTAACTGGGAAAGCTGAAAAGGAGGGAAGAATGGTTAAGTGAGTCAATAGGCTGCCATGTGGAAGACGGGGCTGCAGTCGAGTTATCAAGGAAGAGAAGTTGGGGGATACAAGCGAAGGGGGGGGGGACTAGACGGCCCTTTTGGGACGAAGTCAATTTGGGGAGCCGGTGGGCGGCGGGGGGGGGGGACGGAACCAATCTGAGGGGAAAAAACAGCCTTTTTTGCCACTTGTTGCAGAGGTCTGGGCTCCTTAGGTCTACTTTAATCTCATCTAAAAGGGCCGAAAAGAGGAAAAAAAGGGGGCCTTAGCAAAAAAAAGGTAGAGTCGCCCGAAAAGTGAAGTGCGAGGAACCGAAGGAATACTTGAAGAAGAGAGAAGAGGGGCCTAGAAGGTTGAGTACGTTATGCCCAAAAGAAGAAGCCTTTGAGAGGCTAAAAATCAAGCAGGGTCACAGAAAGAAGTCGAAGAGTAGGTGGAAACCTGGTTGATTTTAGTCAAGGGTCAAGGAGAGGAACCAGAGGAGGGCGCCGAAAAAGGGCTGCTTGTTATGTGGACGGGGGGCTTAAGAGGGAGAGATTCCTCCGAAAGGGTGTCCACAGCGGTTTCAAAAATCCTGGGAGAAGAAAAAAACAAAAGGGGAGGGGGGGGGGAGGTAAATAGGGGAAGCCCTACCAACAATGCGGGGACACCTGGTCGCAGGGACGAGGTAGTAAGAGAACGCAAAAGGAGTATCACGTCCCACTCCTCAAGGAGGCCGAAAATGGGGAGCGTGCTAAACTCTTTACTCCACATTAGAGCTACGAGATCGGGAAGGGAGGCGCTTGGTAAAAAGAGCCTTTGGGGGCTGCATAGGGTTCAAGAGGAGATCTTGTGGGTTCATCTCAAAGTCGTCGCTAAGAGGGCGAAGGCCGGGGAAAAGGGGAAGAGCACTGACTACTTTACTCTACGAGGAGAAAGCCCATTCCGCGAATTGTGACTTGGGACACTTGTTGCAAAGGCACTTGGAGCTAAGAAGCTCAAGAGACATACGGTCTTCAAACTGGACCTCATACTATGTTCAGTGTAAGAGACCTTTCGAGCCGAACAATGGGGGAAGGTTTGGAGGAACAAGGAGAATGTAAAAAAAGACCTTTCAGTCTTTACAACGACTCGTTAGAAAACCGGGGGGGGGGGGGGTGGGGAGGGTGGGTGGTGGTTTGTGGTGGGGGGGGGGGGGGGGGGGGGGGGGGGGGGGGGGGGGTGTTGGTTGTGTTGGGGGGTGTTTTTGGGTGGGGTGGGGGGGGGTGGTGTGGGAGGAAGGGAGGGATCTAAAAGTGTTCACCGTCGCACTCCTAACACGGTCCATCGCCGAGGCCGTGAAGGAAAGGGAAAAGTCGAAAGGGAGGAAAGGAGGAACAATCCAGTTAGCTCGCGACGGGCGCACGCGGGGGAGAGCCGGCGCAACCCACCCTCTGATTCCCCTGCTAGTCTTGGCAGAAGGAATAAGTCCTAAAAAAAGGAAGGGAGTCATCTGTTCAAGGGAGGGGGGTGACTCGTAAAAACAAAATACTGGGGATCGCTGCGAGAACTTTACTCTGGGGGTTAAAAAAAAAAACCGAACTGTAGACTGTGGGCAAAGGGGGAGGAACTATGGTACAACTTCACGCGTGGGAGACCGAGGTAGGTCCTATAGACGACGCGAATCCCCTATAAAGAGACACAGTTGAAAATAAAAGGAGAGGAAATGATTACACACAAAAGAGAATAAGTGATAAGGGTCGGGGGGTTTGGGAAAAAAGAAAGAGAGGAAAAGGGAAAAAGCTCCGGGACAGTAGCTTGGTCGGGTGAAAACACAGAAAGAAAGGGAGATGGAAAATTAACCCAGGAACGGCATATGGTGTACTCAAGAAGGAACGTTTGGGACGGGAGTGTTAAAGGGCGGGGAAAAGGGCGAGGTAAGTAACAGGGACCTTTTTTAATCAAAACGACAAGTAAAAAGGGCCGAGTTGAGCGAAAACCGACTTGCCATAGACCGTTGCCACAGTAGCCACCCGGGGTATTGACGTGTATCCTTCAACGGTTCCCCTCGAACGAACTAAAAAGATAGGGGGGAAGGAAAAAGAACGGCAGCACTCACTCCAACAAACCAGGGCGTGACGAGGAGAAGAGTGGTTCCGCTGGAACGCGGAAGTAATATCGTTTATCGAAAAAAGAGGGAACAGCCTCCAATTCGCATCAGAAAAGGACTGGGAACAATGCGAAACCATTGCCGCCGCAAGAGCAGGGGAGAAGATGAAAGAGGGAAGAAGAACAAAGCGCTCCTTCATGCAAGACAAGAAAAAACGTCTTTGCCCTGGTGAGGGGAGAAAGGGGATAAATGTGGGGGAAGGTGGGGGTTCTACGGGGGTCACAGAAAGGAGAGGAAGTGAGCGCAAAGAGCTCCTATCTCGCATTGGGGGAAAAAAGAAAATTCGGCAGGTCTAGGCAACCCAGGAAAGAGATAAGTTGTAAGGAAGGACAAGGCAAACCAGGTGTTCTCGGTCGAAGTACTCTGCGTAAAGGCGATCAGGACAAGAGTTGACAAGCTGGGGGTTGGGTCCAGTGAAAGCGGAGAGGGAAAAAAGACGGTCATGGGCAGAAAAAAAAAAGCAAGGACCGTTTAAGTGAAATAAAGGGAATGTCCAGTGGGGAAAAAATAACTCAGTCATCCTGGAATATTAATTCAAGGGGAGAGGGGAGGGCCGGAGGGGGGAGTGGTCAGAATAAATTGGACTGTGTGATTTCGAGGGAAAAAGAAGGAAGCTAGGGGGGAATTAGTGTGTCACACACGGTTGAAACTATCGGGGGGCAGAGGGAAAAAGGGAGAAAAGCGGCATTCACTGGTGATAACAAAAGTCAGCTCTAGGGAGTGGGGGGGGAGCCTACATGATCGATAGGAGAATAAGGGTTGGTCAAGCTAAAAGAGCAGAAGGGAAGGTAGGGGGGGGGGGGGAAGACGAAGGTTTCTTAGGTCCCTCTAAGTTCGCAATTCCCATAATCGCTGGCCTAGAAGGGGGGGGGAATCGGGCGTTAGGACTCACAAAGATCCACTCAACAGGGGAGAATCCAAAAGTGAATAGTGCACGGGAGGAGGGGGGTGTCGAAAAAAAAACTTAAAATATGCGCCGGTTGAACATCGGGCCTCCCAGGGGAATCAGGCATTACGAATGTTCGTATTCCAAAGGTAGTGTTTGCGAAAATCCTCTAATCCTCATGCCAACGAAAAAAGAGAGGGAATCAAAATGAAATGGGTCCAGAGGAGCAAGAAACCATATTTAAGTAAGGAAAGGAGGGGAAGTAAGTATCCGATCTCTAAAAAGAATGATCACTCACACTGATAAGGGAAAACAACTGGGGAGAACCAGAAAGAATAAGGGGTAGGGGAGGAAGAGGGGACACCCAACAAAAAATAACAAGGATACATAAAAAAGTATTACCTCCACATCTCCGTGCAGCCGTGAGTGGTTCAGGAAGGGGGGGTGTGGGAATTGGACGGGAAAATTCTTGCTTCGGAAGGGACATTGTGCGAGATAAGCAGAAAAAGGGAAATGGGGGGGGAGGAGGACTCAAAAAAATTCCGTCTCACACGCACAATAACACCAACAGGGGGTTAGGATAAAAAACAAGGGGTAGGAAAGAGAGAGATAACAACCTTTGCTGTTGAGGCTTGGGACTTGTATTCTATTACTACAAGGGGAGGAGGACAAAAGAGTCCAAAAGAAGGGGAGAAAAGTTCCGCTAAATCCTCACATTCAATGAAAACCACTCAACCTGTCAAGTGGGGTGGGCGGGACAAAAAAGATTGATTATCCTCCGATGTGTAAAAATTTTGGGATGGACGGTTTGTCAAAATAATCCTGCAAGGAAAAAAATGAAAGCAGGGAAAAAGGGGAAGGGTGGGGGGAACTACGACGCATACTCACTCCTGTTATTTATTTGATACTGATACAGAGTCTACGCCAAAAGGGAAAGAGGAGTAGCGCTCATCGAGAACCAGCATGTTGAAAAGTCAGGGGGAGGCATGAACAGGGAATGATGGATTTGAGGGGGGGAATGGGGGAGAAAAACCACAATTTAAGAAAAGAGGGTGAATTAATTATTCATGCACTTATCTTTTCAAGGCCGAAGAGTCAAGGAGAGAAACAAAAAAAAAGAAAGACTAACTTTTCCTCATGGGTATACTACCGGAAAACTGGGTGGCGACGGAGGAGGAAGCGGGTGGATTAAAAGAAGTCCCGAATACTCCAAATATTAGGGTGGGGGAAGGGAGAGGACATGGAAGGGGACCTAATCAAAAGGGACAGTACGCCTTCTCTGAGACGAAATTACGGGGAGACACTCAAAAGGAGGAAGAATATACGAAACCTGGGTGAATTCTCAAACGGTCCACAGATTTTCGCGCAGAAAAAAATGGTGACCCGCTTTGCTATCCGGTGAAAACCTCGTCTGCCAAAAATAAATTCCCTTCCGATACGCGGGAGCCGTAAGAAAGCAAATCGAAATCAAGAAGCAAACATGTAGCTGAAAATGCACGACGAACCGCACTACGCCATCAAGTCTCCATCAAAGTTCTCGGAATACTGGGGGGAGGACGGGGAAAGAGAACCTTGGGGGGGTTCACGAACTAGCGTCGGTTCTTAGGAGTGGGGGCGGCCAAATGTCTGACGAGAGGCAAGTGGGGGGGGCGAGAAAGCCAGAGCGGGGAGAAAAAGCGGTCTTTGCGAATAACTATCATGCAATAGATAACATTACTAACTAGCAAGTGGGCAGAAAGGCCGCCGTTGAAACCGGTCTTGCTTAACCCTTTAAGGTAAAGTAGAGAATAAAAAGGCTAAGAGCCTCTTATAGTAAGCGCAACTGAAAAAACATGGCTGCTGAACTCGTAAGCAAACCTCAACACAGTCAGGCTTGAAAAGGAGAGGGAAACAAAGCGGGCAAAGAAACTTCAAAGGAGGGGAACAGAGCTCTTGAAAAGAATCGAGGACTAGGGGGGGGACGAGGGCATCTTCGAAAAGGCTATCAACAGGGAATCATGCAGGGGCAGGAATGCGAACCATCAGGGAGGCGGGGACTGAAAACGATTTTTGACTAAAATACAAAGGGGGGGGGGATTCCGAACTATTCGGAAAAAAAAAGGATTTTTATAATCGGCCCTAGAACTGGGGTGGTTGTATTTTTAAAATTGATTCAAGGGCAAAAGGAAGCAGGGAGAAGGGGAGGGCGAGGGTCAAAACCCAGAGGCAAGGAAAAGCCCACCGTAAAAAACGGGGGAAAAGGTGGTCAACGGAAAAGATTGGAAGAAAAAAAGACGAATTGTCTACGGTGGATTTTCAACAGAGGTTGGGAAAAGGGGTACGGAAAAATAGCCATCAAAAAGAACATTGAGACCCGAAATAACCAAAAAAAGTGGAAAGGAAAAGGCGAATAACGAGAGAAGGGACGATTCCGCGGCCGGGCCATCTTTACGGTTAAACTGGGTGCAGACCAACAAGGCCGAAATCCCGTCCAGGCGCACTTAACTATCTTTAAAAAAAAGGAAATCAAAGAGAGTAGCAAGGGCGTTCGTCAACATCAAGGGAGGGAAAGGTTTCGACCCAACTGTTTCAAGAAATCGGGTGAGGGAGGGGAATAGAATACGGGGAGGTTGGGGTATAAATGATCGAAGGTTAAGAAAACCAGCGAAAAAAGCAAGCCTTGTCGGCTTCGGCTTGAAGACCGGGGGGAAAGTCTCAGGAAAGGCTGAGCCAAAGATTCTGGGTTTGAAGACAAATAACCCGACAAACCGATATGAAAAACTAAAAGGGACTGGGCTACAGGACAGGGAGGAAGAGACGGGAACGACTCCCCAGGGAAAAGGTTTTTTCTCCTCTCGAAGAGAGACAAAGTCGAAGAATAAGAAAGCAACGGTACTAGTCTTCATCACGATGGATCGGCTCGAAGAGGGAGGGGAAGTTGAGGGGGGGGCAGAAGGAAAATCGGAAGGGGCAAGACCTGGCAACACCTTTGTTAGACGACGCCTCTTGTTAATGAAAAAAAGGGAGGGGGTCAATTCTACCTTTCCAACTTTTTGAAAAGCGGTGCAGACGTTCGAGTCTCTTCGAAATAAAAGTCAGCGGAATTCAGAAGTCGGAGACTTACGCTTCTGAAGAAACGGGAAGCGCAAAAAGAAAATTTTGCGTCTCTTTGATAAGGGGACGCAATGAGGGGGAGAAAAGAAGAAATTTGGCATGGTGAGGAACCTAATGCACTTCCGATCAGTACGCGGCCGATCGATTTGAGGACGGGGAAATGAACCAAAAAAGGGATCGCCGCCTTGGACACGGGGGGGGCGTCAGTAGTACAACAAACATAAAGAGCGTATCGTTTGGATCAGGTAAGTTAGTGGGGGGATCAGAGGGTCTAAGACTATCACGAGGAACGGTCAGAGGGGCGAAAAAAGGGGTTGGAAGTGATTAAAAGACCTGCGTACAGTGGCCCCTCTTCCGGGGTCAAAGGGGGTTTTGGAAGGGGGGAGGCGCAAACCACCAAATGAGAGGAGAAGAAGAGATGACTCCAAGAACATTCGGTGGTAAACCAGTGACGGAGGGAATCTCAAACCGCAGCGAGAACTCAAGTTACTTCACGCCTCAACGGTTCATCCTCCCGATGTTGAGGGGGAAAGAAAGATGGAGAAAAAGACACGACCATTATATAGAGCTGATTTCTTCTCTTTAACCTTTTGCTGTGCCGCGGAGTCCAAGGAAGGCGAGAGGGGGGGAAAAATCAATTACCACAATCGAAAGAGATAAGTTCCTGTGTTGAACGACGCACGGAACGAAGTCGTTACATAAGAATGAGATGACGACGCCTTACTAGAAAGGTCAGGCAATGGACGCTTCCAGGGTCAGAACCTGCGACGAAGGAGTGCAAGACCCCCTGTGGTCAAATTGGGGCAGAGAGAAAAGTCGCCAAAAAGGCAGAAAAGATAAAAAATGTGAAAATGACTGACCAATCCCTTTCCGGAGACCAAGGCGTTAGAAAACAACTGCGAGCATTTATGGAGTTGGGGACCAGGACGAAACAGGGTAACACGCCAGGGGGATGAAGGCAAGGAGACATGTGCATAAGGACGGTTCAGTAACTCGCAATTCTGAATTCTCCTAGAGTTGCAAAAAAAAAGACAGATCCGGCGCAACCCTGAACGCGGGGGCGGGGAAAAATTCGCTACTAGAGAAGAACCTGGTCATCAGGAATAAAAAACCCGCCGGGAAAATATAGGGGAAAACGCATTTGTTCTTGTACTCAAAAACCAGACTACGGATCAGAGGCCGAGCCGAAGGTGTAAAGCACCACGGCGGCGCTGGTGGGAGCAGGGGAGGATTAATCTTAAGAGAGGATACCTCTTCTGCAATAAGGAGGATCATCCCGAACGAGACAACCTCTCACCTGCACAACAGGGCATAGAAAGGATGGGGAAGAAAAAGAACAGAAATAGACAGGGATAATTAATTGAGAGTGCTTTACCCGTTAGCTGGAGCCAGGGGACTCGCCTGGGTCGGGGATAAACCGGGGGTGGGGCCCCCCCCACACCCCACCCCCAAACTCGCAACCACCCCACCCCCCCCCCCCCCCCCCCCCCCACCCCCCCAAACCAAAAAAAAAAGTCCACCTGGAGGGGGGGGTTTGTTTTTTGTTGTTTTTGGGGTTTTTTTGATTTGTTTGCTTTGTGTGGGTTGTTTTTTTTTGGGGTTGTGGTTTGAGTATGCGGGGGGGGGGGTGGTTGGGTGTTTCCCCACACAGCCCCCCCCCCCCCCCACCGCCCCCCCTTGTGCCACCCCGCCCGTTTTTTTTGTTTTTTGAGTTTGGGGTGGGTGTGATCCCCCCCCCCATACACCCCCCCCCCCCCCCCCCCCCCCCCACACCCTCCAAACGCAAACCCCCCCCCCCGGGACCCCCACCAAAATCAACCAATACCCCCCCACACCCCCGCCCGAGCCCCCCCCCGCCCCCCACCCCCCCCACCACTACAAAACCCCCCCAACACAAAGCCGCCCCCCCCCCCCCCACCAAAAACCCCCCCCCCAACCACCCCCACCCCCACCCCCCCCCCCAAACCAAACCCCCCCACCAAAACAACAAACCCTCCCAACAAAACCCCGGCCACCCCCAAACAAAAAACCCCCCCCCCCCGACAAAGACCCCCCCAAACCACACACCGCAAACAATAAAAAAAAAGAACCCACCCCAACCCCCAAAAAAAACCACCCCACTCCACCAAGAAAAAAAACACAACGCCACCCCCGCCCACCAAGCCCTCCCGAACCCAACCCCCAAACCACCAACCCCCCCCCCGCCCCCCCCCCCCAACCTCCCCCCCTCCCCCACCCCAAGCACCCACCACCCCACCCAGCGACCCCACAATGCCCCCCCTCCAAACCCCCCTCCTGAAGAAACCCCCCCCCCCACCACAACCCCACACCCCTCCACACCCCCCCCCCCCCAACTCCAACGCGCCCCATAAATACCCCACCCCCGCTCAACCCCCCCCCCACCCCCGCCCACCATTTGCGCCTCAAAAGGGGGTGGTAGTGTAGTTTATGATAGTAATTAGGTTAAATGAGGTTGAAACAATATTACCTGTGTGCGAGTAAAATGTTTCTACATTGGGTTAAATTGGATTACATATTTCCGTCTGTTTACGACACCAAGGGGGATAAGTTCGTCTGTGCTAACAACCTACTGGGCAGCAGACCTGAAAAATTCTCCAAACGGTGGGTTACTGTGGCTCCGGAAAAAACGAATTGTACCAATCGACAGACCATGGATTGCAATAGGACAGACATGCAAACTAACTCCAAAAAGGCTATTTACTATGAAAATAACTTTTTCGCTTAGCCGCATCACATTTGGAGGAGGGGTGATAGTAAAAGGTTAAATACGCATACTGTTTCTCAGAAGATGAAATTGGGGGGGGAGAAAAAGAAAGTGACCATGGACATAGCCTTTGTCGAGAAAGAAACACAAGAAACGGCCAACACAAAGAAAGACGAACGGGCATGAATACTAATCAATTTCCTACTTGGGTCGGTAAAACAGTGTATGAAAGGTGGAAGGGGGGAAAATGGGAGGGGCGTACTATTGTAATCAAAGCCATTTCAAAACTTAGATTTCTCTCCGATCGAAGAGGAGGAATGAGCATTTGATCGCGAAAGGGTAGGGAAGGTCGAGCAAAAACTCAAGATTCTCAAAGGAACGAAGATGGGGTAGGAGGGGATAGGACTACGAAAAACTTCTTACGAAAACATGGAGCTTTTCATCACAAGCAGGCAGGGCTGATTGTAGCATTGACCCAAGAAATCAGAAATATTGGATAATGTCTACCCACGAAAGCAAAAAAAAAAAAATCAGTTCAGGCGCAAATGAAAGGTGGATGGACCAGTGAACATAAAAAATCATTCCTCCTAACGTACTATCTATTTGTAGACAAGGACGACGTGTGGAGGGGGGAAGTCTAAAAGTTTGGGAGGATTTGCATGTGGTTCAAAAAAGGGATCGGCAGGCAGCAAGGGGGGAGGCAGATATGGATAGGGCCACCGGAGTAGCACGCAATTCACGAAAAAGAAGAGGCAAAATGAGGAATCTGGGAGGGGGGGGAAAAGGGGCCAGGAAGAGGAGAAAAAATGGGGGGGAAGTGTAAGCCGTAATCCGGCTCCAGACTGCTTTCTGAAAATTGAAGACGAAGGGACGTTGCATGTCTGGAATCCGACTCCCTACACCATAATCGGACCGACCATAGGGGGGGGGGGGGAAAGGGGAAGCGGCAGGGTTAACTCACCAAATTCACAAGGACGGTCGGAAAACGGATCAGGAATCCCATGAAGAAAAGGATAGTCTGATTGAAATAGAAAAAAGGCCTGGACCAGCAGAAAGTGAAGGAAGAACAGGAAAAAAAGGAGAGGAGGCACAGGGGTTTTTGTCGAAACAATCAAACAAAAAAAAAGCACATTCCCGCAACTGGGAAGGAGAGGATCCAAAAGTGGGGGCTCGATGCTCTTAACAGACCTCGGGGGGGAATGAGCGCTGAGCCGGGGTAAGAAGAGCTCTTCAGTGCTCAAAAATCCCAGTCGGCGTGCCTCTCTTCTTAAAAAGAAAAGAAGGAAAAAGGGAAGGCTTCCAAACAGGGAACGGGGACAACCGCACACGTCGGATAGTGAAAAAAAGCCACACTCCGGTGCCGAAGGGAGGGGGTGTCAAGGTGGACTTTTGGTCGGACTCAGAGAGAACTCGACAACGGCGGAGTCCAGGGAGCATCTGGGCTAATCGAATTGTGCGGAGGGAAACTCATCAAGTCTGGAGACCCCCCAAAAAGTGTGCTCTCTCAAACAACAACAAAAGATACCGTGCGGTGATGGCTGAGAAGGGAGGAAGAAATTTTTGATGGGGGGAAACTCATCAGCGAGTAGAAGGTATAAGTATGCAATTCTTTCCTAAGCCCCGCAAGTGGTAGAGTTCAACAAAAAGGGAGCATGCAAGGAAAGCAAACTGTAGAAAGAAAAAGAAAGGACTGGAACAGTATAGGTGCGGTCATCACGGATTTTATGTTCCGAGATGGCATTTTTTGGCCTTAAAGAAACAGGGAGAAAAACGCCGGGGAAACCTCTGAAGTGGATTGGGCGAGGAACTGTCAGCTGTGCGTGAGATCTTGGGGGGAAAGGGAGGATAATTACGTAATCCAAATTCTGAGCCTACATCTCAAATTGGGATGGAAAAAAAAGGCGGGATGATAATGCGGAAAGGTGATGTTTTATTTTGACAGTTTCGCAAAACACTAAAATGGAAGGAAAGCATCGTAATGGGGGCAGGATTCAGGTAGGTCCATTCCTCATGAAGGACCCTGTGAGCCACCGGGGAAACTATACCGAAGCGGGGAGGATGGGGGTATAATGACGGATAACTGTTGTTTCATACATTCTTTATAAAAAAATTGTGAGTCCTAACGCAAAGGAGACAATAACAACGAGAACAAAGGAAAGTGGGTGAGTAATCTTTAGACGGGGCAAAAGCACGACCCTTAACGGCTTGAGAATAAAACAAAAGGGAAGAAGGCACGCCGAAACGGAGAAGAGAGAAGAAGGGGAGGATACAAACCTAGGAAACAAAACCGAATTTACTTCGGGACCACCGGATTAAACCGCTTTGCTATCCGGTGGAAAGCCTGGGACCCAAGTGGAACAACGTGCCTGGACCGAAAGGGAACTAAATCACGAAGAACACCGCAAAATTTCTATAGGGAAAAAATCCAACAACCCTCACGAGCAGGAAGGGCCATCGCGTAACACTACGTTCGCGAGGAGACTGAGTGGGACTGGGGGGCATGGGCAAATCTCTATTCGGAACACTGAACCCTCCAGGTGGCTGAGGGAAGGGTGAGGCATCCAAATCTATTTGTCACAAAGCTCGGGAAAATGTGTGGAATGGAAACTAAACAAAAAAGCAGTGGTGGTGTCAATCCGTGCAACCGATAATCGGGAAGAGATGCGACCAACAAACAGACTTGGGATTCCATCCTTCAAGCCAACGGCTTGGGAAGGTTACCGGACTTCTATACCTTGAATGATCTCTGAGGTCTATGAAACTCCGGCGCAGGAGAGGAGCTCACTGAAAGATCCAAAAATTTCGCGACTCGGAATAAAGCCCATCAAAGAAAGTCATACCTGCGCAGAAAAAAAATTCTGGCAAAGTCGCATTGCCTAAGATGAATCAATTAGGAAGGAGGAGAAAAGTGGCAATTCTGGGGAAAGTTATGGAGCAATGTGAAGGACGGAATGCGAACTCCAGTTCGGGACCGAGGGGTTGGGACTGAAAGAGAAGTAACAGGAGGCTGCATAATTCGCAACCATGAGGGTTATATCGTAAGAGACCAATGTGGGTGGAGTTGAGGTATGAAGGAGGACTCAAAAGCAAGGGAGGAGGAACCCCTCTTAGAGTTAAAGTAACAATTCAACCACTTGGGATACGGGGGGGGCCGTCGATTGAACAAGGTTGGTAGCGCCAACTAACGGCCAAAGCGGAATTTTATTAAAGATGGCATCTTTACGAAACGAGCCAGCAACACACAGGGAGGGAAGAAGAACCGGAAGAACTCCATGTCACGGCAAAAGGAGCGAAGCCCTTAGCAAGCCCGAGGCGGGAATTGGCCATCAGGTGTGAGCATACAAACGTCACTAACAGGAGCAGAGGAGGTGAAAGGGTAAAGAGACACCCTTAAAAACACAACTTTCTTCGCAGGGGAAAGATAAGAAAATTCGCGTGAGTAGCACATCGTTCTGACTGGGTAATTGGCGCAGGGAGGGGGGGCGGTCTGGTTTATACTTAGTGTATATCATAAAGGTAGCAGGGGAAGGTCAAGAAAGGAAGGGCGACCGTGGAGCAGTGTGGTCTACAGGGAAGACGGTGAAGCTGATCCCGAGGGGCTTTGTGATAAAAACAAAAAAACCCCAGACGGGAACCGATGCCGGAAAAGGGGAGGGGTAAGGACTGATGAACAATACTCTGCCATCCTCCACAAACTCCCAGGGGGAAGTGTTTGCGCCGAGATACTCTTAGAATAAATCTAGGAGACAACGCAGCCGGGAAACCCCCCTAACGCTAACAAGGTTCAAAGAAGGCGATGGCCGGGTGGAGCGGGGCCGAAAGTAACCATATATGAAACTCACAAGAAGACTCTGGGCAGGGGGGGTAAAGAGACGTGATATACATTAGACAGGGTGGGGGGGAAAAGACACAGCATGTTCCACCCCTTTTTTTGACTCTCCGGTGTGAGGGCCTGGAGGCGCCAAGGCCAGCGGAGGGTAAAAGACACAGCTCTGTTCCAGCCAGAATTAAAGCTCCGGCGGGAGAGGAGACGAAACGGGAAGAAATTCGAAAATTTTCCTATCAGAAACTCTAATTTCTCTTCAAAAATGGGAGGGAGGAGAAAGCGGCGTGACGCAGTAGGAACACGGTCTTAAGGACAAAGCCGATCTCTGCGGAGGGGGCCGTATCGATTTGGCGGCGTGATGTCACAACAAAACGCCTTGGACTCAATCGCGCAAACGTTACACACCTAAGAAAGACCGGGAGCAGCGATCGGGTTCAGAATGTTGTGAGTGGAGTGACGAGGTTCTTGCCCGATCACAGAGGCAGTATCCCTGACTGGGCGCGTTTGAGTAGGATGCTCCCGGCGGGATTAGATGGATTCAAACTCCACGGGCAACGGGTGCACCATCAGGTTTGTGCTCGAAATCAGCAAAAAGATAGGAAAGCAGAGAGATGAAGAAGCCAGACCAAAAACCAGTAGAACCCGGAACGTCTTTATCACCGACGCGCAAAATGACTGAATCACGTGAAGAAAGAGCCCGGAGCCGCCGCGGGTTCTTCGAACACCTCGTACTCCACTAACGAAAAGGAGGAAAACAGATCCTCTCTATGCGAACAAATGTTGTAAAAGCCGGGTTGCGGCAGATATGCGGGCAAGTAAGATAAGGGGGGGGGGTAGAAAGTAAGAAAGCTATAGGCGAGATATCGTGCATGTAAGTACGAGGTTGCATACGCACTTCAACACCGGGTCCTCACTAAGAAGGAATCTCACCTTCAGCCATCGGGCTGCCACTTCTAGAACTTCACGTTTAGGGAAGAAGAAATCAGCCTGAGAAATGCACGCATTGTATCAAAACGGAATGGAGCCGACTCCAAGCCCGCCAACGTCCGCAAAAGGGGGAACAGGAGATGCCAAAAAGGGCCGGTAGCAAAAGCCAACAAGCTTCGCGGGGAAGAAAAAATTCTGGCGAGGAAAGATTTTTCACATCTCAAAAGCCATCGCCGAGGCTTGAACAGGGGGCAAGGCGCCATCGGGCATGACGAAGTTCAAAGTACCGGCGCATGGGGGTCACTCTCTACTTGTGAAGACGTCGCGCCGGCGGAGAACCCTGCCCTCGTTGAAAGAGGGGGCCCGAGCTGGGAGAATGGTACCAAATGTTTTCAATCGTCCATACAAAAATGTTAAAGGCAGCGTTCAGCGGGGGGCTTGTCGAAAAATATTGGATCACTTCCGGAGAAGGCCCCGAGAGTTAAAAACGCGAAAAGCCGCAACGCGACTTGCCCCCGCAGCTTCTGCGGACTAGCGAGGGACCCTCGTCTACACGAAAGTATCCGCCCTAAAAGGCCCCTCTAAAAAGGAGCACAGTTTCCGAACAAAATAAAGGACTGGCAGCCCAAGTCGTGAAGAAAGGAAAAGCGGGGTGAAAATATATTTACCTTACAGCCTTTACCTGAGGGACGGTCGCTTAGGGGGAGACAGCAGATGGAAACCTCAACCCTCTTCAAAGGGAAGGTGGGAAGCATGACTGAATGAAATTGCTTTCATAAAGTTGGTTCTGAGGGCGTGGGGGGGGAGGTCGTACAGAAAGGTTCCAAAGTGTAAAGCAGATGGGGAAAAAGTAGTTTGCGCGAGAACACGCTGGCAAATAAAACTAAAACAGGGAAACACCTTAATCCAAAGGGGTTTACGGGGTTCCGGTCCATCGAAGGGAAACTACGGACTATCAAGATGACACCTAGGTCAGAAGAAGAAAAGAACGCCAAACACAAAGGTCTATGGAGATAAAAAATATGTTTGGGGGCGCTGGGGTAAAGCCCTTAAGTTTAATCGAGGGGATATTCAATCAGTTCATGCCGTAAGTGAGGGGAGCAATGCCTAACGAAGGGAAAACAGTGCGACAAGCACAGGCATCCGGGCAAGGATCAGGTTCTAAGATAAGAGGGGGGGGGGGGCGCCAAAAGGAACAGACGCGATCTTCATGGGGCAAGCGAAGATTTGGGCCACGTGCTGCGCAGGAGGAAAGGGGAGGTGAGAAGTGGGTCCTAGGTGACAGCAGCCAAGGTGGAGCGCAGTGAGCAAGGATAGCGCAAGGTCTACAGCTCAAGTGGGGAAGGTATAGAAAGTGACGTTAAATCTAAGAGAGCAAAGAATGCCTTAAAGGGCAAACAGCAGGCTTAACTTCAGGGTCTCATCTGATCAATCAGAGCGGCTACTTAAAACGGCTTTTCAGCACAAAGAAATAGGGAGGGAGGGGTAAGCAAATCTAAATCTATATTGTTCCAATCGCGTCAATGGCCGAACAATAGAGCACCAAAATGAAAAGAAAACCCAACCCCACCCAGTGTCGGATAGTTAGAGGGCCCCAGTGCCCCCAAGAAAATAAGTCTCATAAGGAAAGGGAATATGTGGGGTAATTTATTGCTGAGGGGGAAAAGAGGGGGAGTGGTCATATCGAACTTGCTTTCATAGCTAGTAGTGACTGGAGGAGAGGCATTCACACTTGAATCAGAGATGGCAGGAGGAGGGCCACCGGAAAACATAAAAAGCGGGCAAATGCACGGAATGCACCTCGGAGGAAGCGGGGTGATCTACAGGAGATGATAATTTGGGATGTAGATAACCTAAACGTGAAAAAATCCGGGGAGAGGTCTTGGAGTGGGAAGCACGGTGCCTATCGTCGGAAAAAAAAACAGATCGACAAAGGAACAATAAGCGCAGGACTTCGAGGTGTAACTAAAGGCGGGAAGACACAGAGGCCGAAAGAAGTTCGGAAAAAATGAGCAGAAACTTCAAATTAGTGGCAAACGGTCCAGTGCGAAGAAGAAGGGAAAACCAGAGGAGCCGTGCAGTCACTGAATACTATGATTCCGAGTACCTTATGTTTTCGAAACACTACCCAAAAAAACAAAGAAAAAAAAAAAAAAAATGTCACGGCTACTGAATCCACAGCGTGCAAAAAAAAAAAAAAAAAATTATGTGAACAGCGAGGAGCGCTACTACAAGGGCCGTTAGACGGCTAACTCAGAAGTATCCGAGCGACCGCAAGAAAAAAAAAAGCACAACGGCAATATTCCATACGCTCACGTACACACAAAAAGAACCGAAAAAGACATGAGGTTCCGCGTCCGTCGGGGTCACCCGCATACCACAACTGAACCAAGAAAAAGCCACCATCTAAAGTGCGTCCGTGAGAGGGGGGGGGCAAGTAGGACGAGATAGAAATTGCGACATATCTAACGGCGAGAAGTCAACTCTCTCTACGACACATTAAGGAAAAGACTCAGCAAAGTCTGGGAAAACCCACGCTCCAATACTCACATCAAAGGTGGAGACTCTACTAAAGAAGAAGAGAGAAGATACAAGGGTGCATGATGGCTTGGAAAAAGGGGGGCGCAGCGATTGATTCCATCCGCACAAATAAAAATACACTGGTATCAAGACAAAGGAAAGGACCCGCCTTGTCGAGTTAAGAGCTGACCCGGGGGGCCCAAAAAATACGTCATAACTAACCCAAGAAGAGACTAAGGGTGGAGGTCATCACGAGGATTATCCTACTGAGATGGTATTCTTGGGACGGAACGAAAAGGGCGCCTTCGGTTTACGGTTGTGGAACCGATCGGAGGAACACCAGGATGAATAATACTTACAGGGAAAAGACAGAAGTTACATAGGCGGGTACGGACCATTTTTGGGGCATAACTTGGAAAAGAGCATAAGGCCGGGTGAGTGGTGGTTCCTTTTCTACAAAAAAAGAGGGAAGACAAGACGCGGAAGGGCCCCACCAACACACCAAAAGTATTCATGCAGGGGATTGGGAAAAAGCAAGCATATTCACTGGGGAGCAAAACACTCTAGACTGACGATTTATACTCCATTAAGGGTTTGCAGACGGGCTTTGACGGAAAGGGGGGGGCCCTACCCGCTTAAAAGAAAACGACCGTAGAATGAATTGGAAGGGGAAGATAGGACCAGGCAGCCGCCCTTCGATTCAGAAAAAGAAAATTGGAGCAAGGGGTAACAGTTCAGAAGATCGGCTACAAAAAAGGACGCAGAACGAATGGGAAAGATTCCGGACACCGGACGCTTTGGGCTATCACGGGGGCCCAGAGGCCAGATAGAAGAAAGTGTTCCTAAGGAACAATGAACTAAAGCCTTCGATAATGTAAATAAAACGTAAGGGGAGGGGTGAACCCGCCCAAGAAAGACCCAACAGAGCCAGCATCTCCATCGAGAAGACTGAGGAGAGGAGGTTATTGAGTGGAAGGGGGGGGGCAACTCACCTTTATTCGGGCGCAACGACGGTGGCGGAGGAGGGGTTTCTGCCACCGAGGGTCAGAGGGAACCAGAGAGAGGCACTTTGGTTTTTAATGAATCAGTCCCCCAAATGGCTTGTGGGCGAAAAAAAAGTCGGTCAACTTAAGGACGAGTACGACTCCTGATAGGTGGATACCAACAAGACTGTGTGCAATGCAGCCTGCCGGGATCGCTTGATAAAATTTTGGAAAGAGCCTAAAGGCTCAGCCAAAAGCTCGGACGAGGCAGAGCACTGAAGAGGCAACCATTGCTGCACTTTACTCAAAGCAACCTCAAATCACATTTCATGAACTTATCATAGGGGACGATGAGAAAGGCGTGAAATGGGAAAGGAGGTTATCTGAGGAGATCATCTTCGAACTAGCAATTAAGCAAGGAGGATGTGATGCTTTTCGAATGAACCAACGGAGGCGCTAAAGTTTAGGTATATTAAACTAGGGGAAAAAAAAAAAGCAGGAAAAAATTGGGTTCAAGCTTCAATATTTGGGTCGTGGTAAATATGGCGAAGAGTGCAACCAGAAGACGGAGAGGATGTCGATGGTCCAGCTTGAAAGGTAGCCACCTTAAAAAAAAACAACACGGGGGAGACAGGGAAACGGTAGATTGCAGGGGGGAAAGCGGGCCCACTCCTGCCATTGCGAAAGGGTGATAAAACAGAGGACCTCTGTTACGACAGATACATAAAACATGACCAGACAAGGAAGAACCAATGGACTCAAAGGAGAAGAGATCCCTTAGGACCCTAAGAGGGCAAGGGGCCATCAATTTGGACTCAGGCGGTGGCTCGACGCTAAGGGTCCCTCGGCTCAGTGAAAATTGGGGGGGGCAAGACTTTGAACCCGCGCATTGCGCACTATAGTCTCCGGGTGCGGTTAAAACACATTCCTTTTGAAGGGGGGTACAACAGGGTGGAGGGAAGGAGGGGAGGGAGGGATGATACTTCGGGAGAAAGAAAGAGGTATAATCTCAGAAGCCGGCGAAATGAGGAGGGGAAAGAGGGTTGGAAACCGAGGCGCTCAAGCGGATCACAGTAGGGAATGTTTTGGTAAACCCAAAAAAATAGAACCGAATTGGGTAAGAAGGGGGAAAAGGTCGGCCTAACGATCCGTTCACATCCTCGGGCCCCGAAGGGGAAGGTTTTCACGCGGGGTCTGTAAGATAGGCAAAAGGGAGCCGTCGGCCAAAAAATTTAGAAGGGGGCCCGCCTCAAGTTCGATGTCCATGACTCTGGCGCCAAAAATCGCAGATGACCATCAAAGGAGAGCGAAGTTAAAGATGCCAGGACAGGGGACGGAGGGGGCAACAGCTCCTGTTTTGAAAAAATTTTTTTGGAGCTTTTGCCGAGGAGAGGGAGAAACGGGCGGAAAGGAACAGGCGTCTGCGGGTACAGTGCAGTCGGGGCTAATGCGTATCTTCTTATCAACTTTCATAAGAAAAGACGTGGCCCGAAGAGGCAGAGGAAGGTCGCGTCAAAATATAAGGTCGGAGAGTCTTTCATTTCCGGTAGAAGCGGGGGGAAAATACCGCTCTCTTCAAAGGGATGAGCGGAAGTCACATTATATTCGACTGGGAATCGCGCAGAAAAAAGATTGGACAACAATCGAAGCAGAAAAGAAAGCGGGTGAAAAAGGTCCTGGGCGGGAAGGAGTACATAGGGGAGGCAAATCAAACTTGCGGGCCAGGCTTTGTAAGGTCCAGGGGGAAAAACCGCGGCCGCGAGGAGGGATGAAATACGATTTGGGAAAAAGACATGTGACTGAG
>Ga0179591_1195528_pt1 | contig 29043 bp, 30 predicted proteins | sample CZOMad2_1_08_16f_FD_182891 | JGI IMG/M metagenome (GOLD analysis project Ga0179591, IMG submission 182891) | Vadose zone soil fungal communities from Angelo Coast Range Reserve, California, USA - CZOMad2_1_08_16fungal (PacBio error correction) | ecosystem: Environmental > Terrestrial > Soil >...
ACAGTTCCGGGTTTCGATCGTTCTTGGACCCTGGTAAAAAAGACGACGGCGACAGTTCGACGGCTGTACTCCTTTGCTTTTTTGTCTTGGGGAAGGAGAACGGACAGCTTCTTGCTTTTAGATAGCAGGGCACATCAAACGGAAGGGGAAACGAAATCCGACAATCGTCGTGCAAACGGAGGAAAACGCGAAAAAGAACCACGCCATCAACATCCCTGCGATGGTCGAACGGTCACAGTCAGAAAAGGGTCCGGCCAGGGGGAAGGAGTGCATCGGCTGCTCCTCTTGTCCAGAGTTGAGTCTAAAAAAGGGAGGGAAAGTGACGATACAAGGAGAAGGGAATGCAATGGGAGAGGAGAGGGCTGCGCTGCGGCGGATCAACCGATCAAAAAAGAAGAGAAGAAACAACTGCAAGACGAGCGCAACCCCAGTGCGAGCACGATCGCTCAGGCCTCTATAATAAAGGCGAATCCAAAAAAGAAGACCGCCGAAAAAGGGGGGGAGAATTGCCCCGAAAGAAGCAAGAAGAAGCACGACCATGGTTGGTGCAAAAAAACAAGGAAAGCCAAAAAGCCGGAGAACATCGTCGGATCAAGCACCTGCAACAGCAGAAATCAAGGAAGAAAGCCGGGCAAGCAGCAGGACTAAAAGAAATCTTCATTAACCTTATAAAATAACATATTCTCCGGGCGGCCCCAGAAAACGATTTGGGCTTCCAAGCCTAGAGAAAACACAAGCGGAAAGAGGTACGAAAGGGGAAGACCACGGTGCTGTAGATGCACAGAATGGCCGGGATGTAGAGAAAAACGTTCTATTGGGAGCACGTCATGCCACAGTCACGATATATTGACCTTTTGAAAGACAAAAAAAACAGGGGGGAGAAGGATCAGGGCAAGAGGCGTTTGCGCTTGGCTACACGGGGCTACACTCGTATGGGCATTTGTCGGTGCTTCGCCTCAGATTTTCTCGGGGGGAGCGTTTAAGCAAGCCCGAGAACGAGTTCAAAGGAAAAGGAACAGGAAGGGAGAACTCACAGGAGCGTCCAGTCTTGGCTGGGGACAAAACCACCACACGGCACTCGTCTCCAGGACGGGGCTGGCGGCCAGGGCTAACGGAGGTGTGTCAATGCCGAACGGGGGGGGAGATCAAAGAGTAGAGAAAGACGCATTGAATCCGGTAAACCATAGGGGGGTCACAGGATGGGAGCAACGTGTTCGGGACCGGGGCAAAAGAATGGTTGGACCAATAGGCAGAAAATCTAAACGCTCTACAGAGGAAGCCTGGAAAAAAGAATAGAATGAAGCGAGGAGGGGCGATCATCGCGCTGCCTCTGACTGGAGCGCGAAAAAAAGAGGGAACTGATGCGTTAAAGAATGATGACTGATCGGCGCGCTAACAACTTCCAACAGAGAAATCTTCAAAATATGTCAGGGGGTCGTCAAATCTGGGGAGAAGGAGGGAGGGAGGCCAACCGTAAAGCCGAACTACGGCGCTGCGATCCTAGCAAAAGAACTTTTGGCAACGACATTAGAGGGTAGCCGTGGGGGAAAATGAGCCTCAGACGAAGAAATGAACTCTCAAAAAAGTAGGTAAAAAAAGCACAGCAAGGGCACAGTTTGGGTGGCTCATTAATACGATCGCGTAAAAGAGACAATTTTTTAAGGATCTCTTCGACGGTCGCAAGAAAAGTTTCAAGGGGGCGAAACGAAGAAGAGAAAAATTTTCCGGTAAAAATCGCCGCCAGGGTCGTTGGGATAAAATGGCTGCCTTGTTCAAGGCCAGGAAAACAGAAAGATGAACAAAATGAAACATAGTGTAAGGAGAGCGGGGGCGCCCTCACGTACCAATGTAAAGTCAATTGGGCGCCATGCAGGGAAAAACGGGAGAGAGTCCTTGATGGCCGATAGAAGGGACGTCATATTTTGTCCGTAAAAGGCGGAGCCAAGGAAAGAAGAGGAAGAACAGCCTGAATAGGAAACATTTTACAGAACTAAAAGGATCGCCGGACGATAATAAAGCTCGGGCATAAGGAGGGGAACTGGCTTTGAAAGAAGAAGACAACTGCACGAAAATCCTGTGCGAAAGACGGATCCTACAAGGCACATCAGCAAAAAAGCTAGACCAAAAGCCAGACGAGATGGAAGAAGTCTACATGAACGACATGAAACGCGCGGACCGAAATGGAAGTCATACGAACACAGATCGCCTGGGGGGTATAACTGGAGAGGAGGAAAAAAAAGCAAGGGAGGGGAAATTACAGGTCCTCCTAGCGCCAAACGAATGGCGCTTAAGATGGCCGTACGTGCCTGCGGAAAAATTCAAGTATGTTGGGGGAATGCCCTGGGGCTGACGAAATGCTCGGGGGATCCTTAGAACAGGGGGGGGGTCGAGTCCTGTCGAGATTCCACATGTTTTGGGGGGTGATGGGGAAGGCAGAAAAGGAAGATGAATCGTCAGGAATCTAAGGGGAACAAATGGGGTCGCATATGCACGAGATCAGCGCCGGGGCAAAAAGGGGACAGCTACGTTGCGCCAAACAGCGTCTCGGTTCTATAACAGAAAAAGCAAGGACTGAGGAGGAAATTTTTGAGGAAATCAATGGCAGCAGAACGAAACGGAAATCAAAAAAAAAGGCGTGAAAATAAACATCGAACCGGGGTTCATTCATGAGCGAGGTGGCGAAAACACCGGAAGTGGAGGAAAAACTAAGTGCATCCTCGGAGCGGTCGTCTGCGGGAGGCTGGACTCGGAAAATAACACGAAAGACAAAAGGTGAATGTGACGCTGAGCGGGCCGGGTCACGTAGAGCCAGTGCTGTTCTGAATGAAGGAGCGAGGTACTTTTCTGTCAAAAACAGGCGATCTTCTCAAAGGGGGCTTGGCGAGAAAGAAAAGAAGGGAAGTGGTAGCATGAGGAAAGGGAGATTCGCCTCTAGACATGGCGACGTCGTGGTCACCGCCGAGGGAAACAGGAACGGAAAAAACGAAAAAGAGGAGAGAAGAATCAAAAAAACACAGGATGAAGTCAAAAAGAGATCGATGAAGATGCTTTCGGAGCTTCCTGAATTCCAGAACGGCTTCCGAGGGCCGGGAAAAAAAAAAAGGGAAACAAAGGAGTAGCGAAAATCAGCTAACGCAAGGCCCGACGATCACGCTAAAGGAAGAAATTAAACCCTAGAACCATCTTGTAAATATCAGCGAAACTCGAACAGAAACGGGAACTAACGTGGACTTCCCGATCAAGAGACTAGAGCGAGGTTAAGACAGGAGGAAAAGGAGGGTTCGAGCACGAAAAAGAAAAACAAGAGGATGAAATCGTTAACTAATAGGACGTTGATTAGGGGCGGGCAAAGCGCAAAAGGAAACGTGTCGATGCTGATTTGCTTCTTCACGAATTGGGAGAGAAACAGGCTAGGGAGAGAGAGGAAACGCACTACAAGGACAAAAAAAAAAAGGCTTGTGATGGGTCGAACACGACTTGTGACGCAAAAGAAGAAAATGAAAAAAAACCCGGCGCGATCTCGGGCATTCTGGAAACCAGAGGAAGAGAGGGGAAAGAGAATCCATTTGCGTCGTGTCTCTACATAACCCCACCCAGTGGAAAAGCTACAAGCAGAAAAAAAAAAAAGCAGGAGATCCACCTCTGCTGGAGTCCGAAACAGGGCTCGCACCACAGAGGAAAAAAGAGAAAAAAACTCAACCCTCGATCGTCCATTCTTTCGAGGACGAGGGAACTTAAAGTTTGTTTTCGAATGTATCGTGAGGGTCTCTGCCATAGACCGTCTGATATTTGTACGAGACAGACGGATTGGAAAGAAAAAGGGTAAGGGGGAAATGGGTCGAGGAGTTCTCCATGCACATAGCCGTTTGATAGACTGGAGGAGGGAAAAAAAAAGTCGATCCTGCTTTCGACATTAGCGAGCGCTTTCGTGGAAGGGGACAAGGGAACAGGGCCCAAAAAACGTCAGCGTCCGGCGATCCTGTGTGTCTGGGGAAAAGGGGACAGAGGGGAGGAAGGAATTCAAAACCGCACCTGAACAGAACGTCCCGCGGTAATACAAACTAAAAGATGAAGACAGGAAAAAAAGGGAAAGGTCAGATCGTGACGCGGGACCCTTCATGTGTGCAAAGAGGGAAGGACAAGGAAATCTCGCCTCCCACTATTGCGTCACTGGCCCAATCGGTAAGGAGTGGGACGATCTGTATACACCCACACGGCATGCGATGACACAGGAAAAAGAACGTGAGAAAAGGGCATTGGCTCCTGTCGAATATAAGCGATAACCCCTGCTGACACTGGGAAGAGAAATTATTAAAAGCTAAAAAAAAAAAAGGAGAGAGGAGGTAAGGACGCCGTCCGCCAGTTCGGCGTGCGCGATGAAAACAGGAAAAAAATCCCATCACAGAGGAGAGAAAACCGGGAAAAAAAAGAGGAGGAAGGACAGAACCAGAAACGAGAAAAAATTTGAAAGCAAGGAAAAGCGCAAACCGTGACGCGCGAAAATATTTCGAATATTCAAAATCATTAGGGAGCGGCAAAAAAAAAAAAAAGGAATACTGGATAACGGAAAAAGGAACGTGTGGAGAGGGAGGCGACACACGTGCCATCTGCGGCCATGAATCGCACTCAAGCTGAAGTGGAAAAGTAAGAAAGAGGCCGAGAGTGGGTCGTTTTTCAGCCAGAGAAAAAAAAACAACGCCGGCACCGTAACAAGGGCGCGAACTTGGCAAAAAGGGGGGAGCAGATGCAGCGGACGGGAAACGACAAGGATATCGAAAAAAAAAAAAAGGAGACAGAAAAAGGGGAAAAAGGGGGAAAAAAACTCACACCATCTCCGGCGATCGGCGTTCGGGTCCGAGCGGGGTGTAACAAAAAAGGGAAAGGAGCATAAAGTTAACGGCGGTCCTGTGACTTTCAATACAGAAGGAGAGAGTGGGGAGAGGAGAAAAAGAAAGCAAGTACAGACCATGCAAATACTCTGAGAGCATGGAAAAAGGGGGAAAACACAGAGGAACGAAAAAGCCAGGATGAGGTCGAAAGAGGGTCGCGGCAAAAAGGACCAAGAGAAGAAAAGAAAAAATCCCAAGCTCGAATCTGTCGAGCATAAACGCCAGGAAATCGAAAAAAAAGGAAAAGGGAAAAAAGACATCGCCCTCGGTTTGGAGAATATCTTAAAAGAAACACAGGGAAAGGGGAAGACATGGAGCAGGGGGGGGCACTCTGATCTTAATTCCATGCTGTTCGCCGGATTATTTCCCTGAGGCAAGGGGAGAGTCTGCTCCCAGGAGGAGAAAAGGGGAGATCGGACTTTTCTCCTGAGGGGGAGGGAGAGGGGACTGAGGGCATGTTAGAGTTGGCTTGCGTCTTCAATCTTGTATCATCTGGGGGTCGAGGTATCGAAAGAAAGGGTTTTAAGGAGAGGAAGGGGAAAAAAAAAAACAATAAATGGGGACGCACTTGGGCGTGTGGGACGCTATCCAAGGCTGAGGGGCTGAAAAAGGATCTAGTTGGTGATCTGTCTTATCCAGCAGCGCACGCACGTCGCCGCAGCCAAGGGGAATAAGAAAGGCGGTAAAGGGGGGTCCACCAAAATTTCCCTCACCTCGAAAGACTTGGTTGAAAAACACGCAGAAAAGGGGAAAGGAGAAACGCACGCGACCAAATTTGTTCCGGACCCAATGGAAGAGACAAGAAAAAAAAAAGCCGCAGAAGGAAAAAAGGGGAAGCAGGGAGTTTTTTTCACAGGGGCGCAGGGGGAAGCGAAAAAGCATTGCGATCGGTAACCGGCATGGGCGGTGCGATCTACCATACACGAAGGAAAGGAAAAAAAAAATGAAGCAAAAAGCAAGGAGCGTCGATAATCGGGACCGTCTCGGGGCCGGAAAGGAGAAAAGAGAAAAACCGTAAAATTTTCCGATCTCTCTCAACCACAAAAAAGAAAATAGAAGAAGGACTTGAACGTTTGAGGATCCGGGGAAGGGGGGAAAAGGTAACCAAAAACATATCAGAAAAGGGCAGGGTTGCTGAATTCAATGGTGACCTCTTAGGAAAACAGGGGGAGAACCAAGACCGGTATACGGGAAAAAAGTTTCGCAGCAGAGGAAGGGCGCTGGCCTGAGCGAGCCCTGAACCCGCAACATAAGAGCGATGGGTCGAAACTGTTCCGGCTCAAGTTAGAAGGGGGTCGAGAACGCTAAACATATGGTAAATAGGCTGGTTCTAAAAAAAAAGAGATGAGAATGCGAGACAACGGGAAGTCCGCGGCGCCTTTCTTTCGCTGAGGCGGATCATCAGATCAACCGAAGATCAGCAGAAAAAAGAAAAGGAGAAAGAAAAAAAAACGAGCCGCAGGCCGGCGAGAAGGAAAAGAGAAACACACACCCGACAGAAAAGGAAAGAATGGGGAACCTCAAAAGACTCACGAAGCACCTACCATGTCAATTAAAATGAAAGAGAAACATGCAAGGGAAAAAAACGATCAAAAAAGATGCCAAAAAAAAAATAAAAAGAGACCAGGAAAGAAATCCTTCGAAAAAGCTGGAGGAACGGAAAGCAAGGGAAGAGTAAAATCTGGAAAAACAGGGGGTGATAACAAGCAATATCTCAACCAAGAGGCGCGCTATGGTATTTTAGAAATCATAAATGAAGGGGAGGAAAAAGCCAACCACGGGCAAAAGGACAGAAAGCGTTGACATCATGCACACATTCCGATCTTAGGGTAAAGGTTCTCTACACGCTGTGAAGCGCTCACAAGCAAAAAGGGTGAACTGGGCGCCAAAAGATACGCGGATGGGGGGGAAGACTGGGGTCGGAATCTATGTGCTCGGTCGAGTTCAGCACTCCCTATACCAGTAAGAATGTCCATTCAAGAAAAGACAACTAAGAAAAAATATCGAAAGCGTGTCTGGCACAACGCGCGAAGGAAAGAAAAGGGAGAAAGCCCCAAGGGGGGGGCATTGCGTGCTGCCCAGGTCTAACCCTTTCAGAATGGGGAAAGAGAACGGGAAGAAGGGCGGGGAGACAACGACATTTAATCCTTAGGGCACCAAAGAGGTGGGGGGTCAAAATAAAGGAAAGGGGGTAGGCTCGTGACAGGGAGGGTGTTTGTCACCGCAATAGGGACTGAAAGAGAAAAAGAGAAGAGAAGAGCATTCAAAGCCGGTGAATGATGCGGGGCGAGACAGGGAAGGCCCGGGATGCTGCTAGCAAGAAACAGAACGTCGTTCTCGATGGCGGGCGCAAGATTCCCTGATCGGCGCGAGGAAAAGGCCGCATCTGGAATGCCGAAAAAGGGATGCGCAACGGTCTTTAAGGCAGCGTATGCACGAAGAAAAAAAGAAGACTAACGAGCGGGCGATCAATCAGCCGCGCACTTGGGGGCAGGGCCGGGAAACGGTGTGGACAAGGAGTCGCGAAGAGTCCTAACGGGGGTGCGTCAGATGCCACCCGCTGAGGAAAAAAAGGAGACTTTGTGGGGAAAATTGGCGAATCCGCTCCCCTTGGCAAAGTGGTTAGCGCTGGATCAAAATAACGAAAAAGTGGCCCAGGGAAAAAAACAATCGACGGTTGAAGCCATCGACGAAGGAGGGATACGGAGCCTTTGGCACTGACCATGAACAATCAAATGCTTGCCTTGACAGGTCAAAGATAGAAAAAAAAGTACAGTTTCCTTCTCATTCTCTCTTCTGTGAGAGGGGAAGTAGATGTGGGAGGAAGAATGATGACTTTCTTCCCGTCGCTACATTTCTTCCTCCTTACTCTGTTTTTTTATCTTTTTCGCCATTTGGAGCTGCTGGCAGACGTTGATTTTATTGCTTCTCTTTAAGGGTATTGCCCTTGGTTCTCCCCGCTTCCCTGCTGTGGTTGTTTTTTTTTGTGTGCGGGTCTTTCCCTCTCCTGCTCTTTCTTTGTTGCATCATTAGCAGAGGTGAGGCTTGTCTTCCTCATCTCACTTTTTCTCTCTCTCACCGCTCTTTCTCTTTCCCCGCCACTTCTTCTATATTTTCTGCCGTTCTCACCTTTCTTCTCTTCATCATGAGAATGTTACAGGGAATTGCTTTGTTCGCGGATTCGGTGTTGTTGATTCCTCCTCATCGCTATTGCGATAACCTGGCACGGACGGTAGCACATGTTCTTTGTTGTTTTCTGTCCTTGCTCGCCTCCCCCTATTCGATACTCTTCCCCTCTCCTCTCCTCCCCTCCTCTTCGCTCCACACGTGTGTACTTTGTGCTGGATACGCGCCGCCGTGTGCGGGTGTTGAGTTGCTTTGAGTCAAATGGAGACGAGTATTCTCACAGCCACCCCTCCGGGCTCAGGGATTCGCTCTGTTCCTCTCCCATCGTACCTCCTTGTCGGGTACTTTTTGCTAGGGATCGTTACTTGTCCTTCTTCCTCGCTCTTGTTGGTTTCTTTTTTGCTTGTCCTCATGATGGCGGTTCACCCCAGCGGTTTGGTAACCCAGTGTCTCAATTCTCTCTCTCTTGGGTTACTTGTTTTCTCTCCTTGTCTCCTTTTTAGTGACTACCCAGAGGTGAATGCGACTAAACCGTTTACGATTCCGTTTTTGCCTCGTTATTTTGTCGTTCCCTTGCCCTCCCCTTAGGTCCCCCTTTCGACTTTCTCCTCTGCTAGCTTGCGTCCTAGACTTCGCCTGCTAGGTTTGCCATTTCCTCCTGCTATTTTCTTGCTCCCGCCTATTCACTCTTGCCTGCGCTCTTGCTCTATCTCCAAGCGAGTGAATTAAAGACTCAGAGCGCGTGCCGTCTGGTTAATCTCTCAACACCTCCTCTTTTCCTTGCCCTACCTAATGTTCTCCTCTTTCTTGCTCTTGCCGCTGCATTTCCTCACCCTTGTCTCTCATTCGAAACGTTCTGTCGGGGGTTCTCGCGAGCTTTTGGGAGGCCGGCGGGAGAAGTGAAAGAGGCTCGTATATGGGGTGCCGCATGTCTCCTCATGACTCCACCCTGTCTGTGGATAATTGGAATGGTCCGAATTTTCCGACTCTCTTTGATTTCTTATTGCCTCTCGTCTCTTTCGCTCTCTTCTCTTAGATGGCCTGTTCGCTTCCGGTAGGCCACGACCACTTTCCGGCCCCTCTTCCATTCTTGTCCCTCCTTTGGGCCTGGTGTGGCTTATACCACTTGTTATGCGAGGCGTGCTGGACAGCGTGTAGGGAAACGGCCTTCTTGTCTCCCTTGTGTCCTCTGTCTACCCTTACCTTGCTTATACTACTTCTTCGGATTGGCGGGCCGGCTGGTACTTTTGTAGCTCGCTTCTTCGGGGTCTCGCCCTCCGGGTGCCTGAGCGTATGTCTGCACTTCCCGCCGCTGTCATGCGGCCACAGACGCCTTCCCCGAGGCGTCTCGCCCGAGGTGCATTCTGCGCTTGCCGCTCTATGCGTCCTATCGAGGGGTTGCAGGAAGGAACATGGTAAAAGTCAATTTGCCGCCAGGGAGACGCGACCGGAGAGGAAAGTCCGAAGGAATAACATAGATCTTGGGTTTAATGCCCTCGGCAGAATTACCATGTTATGCAGGGGGAGGACAAAAGGCTCACGAGATGCTTTGAAAGTCACTAGTGTCGTTCCTTTTACCAAGGGAACCCAATGATAAAATAGGGACCCCCGACGCCTCACACAAAGAAAAAGATTGCAAGCACGCACTACCCAACGCGGGCCCTAGCCACTCCGTCGCAGCGAGACCTAGTTTGAAATCTGAAAAGCCTACAGGGGGCATTACTAACTTCATTTCACATCGAAAAAACAAACAAAGAGAATTAAAGCACACGCAGGCCGTCATGTCGAACTACTCGAAATGACCGACATTTAGACGGGAGCTAAACGAGAGGTAACCAAAGTACACTGCCAATGTAACCCGCCCAGAGCTACTTGGAGCCTTTCATATTACGCTTCCGAACTGGCAATCTAAGGAAATAAGTCACACTTCGGGCGTTAAACAAAGGGGGGAGCACGAATGGCGCTCAGATGGGCGGCAGTGTCCTGCGTCCAAGAAGCTCAAAGGGTGGCCCGCGAAAAGGGGAGAAAAGGAGGATCATGAAAGATTTTTGAACTGCGAGGGGTCTAGCTGCCACATGGGGGATGAAAAGGGAAACCAGAGGGACAGCGTCCAGGAGACAAGGGGACGACTCGGTGGTTCACAATTTAACTAGGCGGAAGGGAAAAGGAGGGGGGGAACAAGACGTTGAGACCAACCGTCGTTTTCGAGCCATCAAAACAACAAAAATCCAGGTATCACTGAATTCATCTCACGATAATATCGAGCTCAAATTCGGTGAGAGAAGAAATAAAAGGAAGGGGGAACTTTCAGTAGTCTCGGGTGGCAGACGATCACGTACTGAGATTACTAAGATTTCATCCTGAAGAGGGACTGGAAGGACTAGGAAGGGCAGGGTGCTCAAACCGAGAGGGAAGCGAAAGCACGCAGGAGTTAAACCGAAAGAGAGGGGGGGAAGTCAGAAAAGCCGTCAGTGCTGTTCTTTCCAGGGAGACGTACGTGTTAGGCGATATGATAAAAGGTCTATGGACGAAAAGACGCGCACGGTAGTTTGGGGTTGGGGGGGGTGTTTCTGGTCAGGGGAACTGGGATGCGCTGATCAGACGCAAAAAACGAAATGGGCGACGGTTATGTGAAGAAAAAAGAGAGGCAGTGAAAGGAATCCTCCTAACCTAGACAAAAAAAAAAAAAAAACAAGGAGGAGGAGAAAAAATGCTTTAAGAATTAGCCGTGCCAGACCGCTGCCACGCCTTCACTGAACTCACGACCGAGCAAAACATGATAAAAAGGAGGGAAAAAATCAGCGCAGCCATGTCCGACCATCACCGGCGCACGCATAAAAAAATAGACCTCTGAGAAATAGAAAATTAAGAGGAATCGCAAGAAAAGAAATATCAAGAAAGGAGGAAAGGAAAGACAAAAAAAAAAGCAGAGGGCGCCGTGAAAGGCGGTGAGGATCCCAGTCAGCGCAAGAAAAACAGAAAAGATTAATCGTATTAATATAAGTGAAATGTGAAAAAGAGGCGAAAGAACGCTCGAGGAACCGGTTCTATGCTGAGGGGGCTCTCATCAAGGGGCGAAGGAAAAGGGGGCTTAAGCGAATCAACGCCTAAACAAGTGCAAGCAAGTAGAAAGGGGAAGGTGAAAGGAAATAACAGCGTGGGTGCTCAACTTTCACTTTGTCGTGACAGAAATGCAAAAAAAAAAGAAGCGCCGGGAAGGACACAGCTCCGTCCCCCAGTGTCGGAAAAAATTAGAAGAAAGGGAAAAGAAGAAACCACAGTTGAAAAGCGGGACAGCTGCCGAGACAACGCTCTTGACCGGATCCACCGCGCTGGCGGGAAGAAAAAACCAAAACATCAAGGGCAAACAGAAACCGAAGCCAATCCAATAGTACATTTTCGTAAAGGGGGGGAAGAAAAGACCGTGTAAAAAAGGAAAAAGTTTTTCGGGCCCGACAAAAAAGTACTATGTGTTCGCCGAAGAGTAGTTTTCACAGAAAAAAAAAGAGGGGATTGGCGGACACAGTGGAGGGAGGAGGACGCATCGCCTGCAGGGTAGCGTGGAAGGAGGTGCCTGGTGTCGGAGTCCCGGGAGCAAAGAAAAGGGGAGGGGGAAAGGGGGCAGGCGCGAATGGAAAACCCGTTCGCTTCAATACACGCAGCGTCCACTGCAGAAGTAAAAAAAAGTCAGGTTGTCTAAACCTGGTCCCTATTAAGAGTCCCGGACAAAAAGCAAAAGGGGAAAGGGGACGCCGGGCGCACTGGGAACAAACTCGACGTCTATAATGCAATAGAAATCAAGGACGACGGAGACCGGGAAAAGCCAGAGGGCCAGGAGGTTAATTTTTACTGATTGGTAACGCAGAGAACCCACAGAGGAGTCAATGGAACGCAGTGATTGTGTCCTGGTATTGCAAAGGCACATCGGGAAAACAACCAGAGAGATGAAAAAAGGAAGAGGAGACTGAGGGGACCCTTCTGTAAACTTTGGGGGGGGCTTGACGAACGAAGGGGCTAAAAAAAGGAGAAAGAAAGCTGAGTTACAATTCGCACACAAAAAAAAAAGGCAAGAGAGAGGGGCTTAAATATGACTGGTGTCTCCGAGGAGCACCAGTTTAAAAAAAGAAAATGTGGCCACGCAAAATAAGGAAAGAACTTCCCCACTTGAGAAAATTATAAGGAATAAAAAAAGGAAAAGCTGTCGTAAGAACAGGAATCCTCGCGACACTCCGTGGGACGAGCTAAATCTTGAGGCTGAAAACAGGAGGGAAGCCGCAGGAAAGAAGAAGGGAAAGAAACTAAACGAGCAAACAACGGGGGGGAAAGGGGGAGGAAAGCAAAAAAAAAGAGGACACTGCAACACGCAAGCTCTTACACCTGCTGTGCTCCATAGAAGATCGCATGCACACAATGACTCAAGGAGTCAAACCAAACACAAAGCAGGCACCGAAACACGTGAAAAGGGGAAAAACCGATGGAGACTGAGTCACTGTCTGGGACGTAAAACGAAAGAACAAAGGGAAAAGAAAGTCCAAACGTCTACCGGGGAGAAAAAGTTCCTCCCTAAAAGACGCCCCGGCGACGGCTCGTGTCGGAGCGGGGGGCAAAACAAAGCCAAGCCGGAAGAGAATGATCTTATAGGGGAAGAAAACTAGGAGTAAATGCAGGGACGAAGTTCTCGGGAGTTCTTGACGCGAACTCACCTCGAGCGAAAGAAAAACAGCAAAACGAGTGGAAGCCGTGGAGAAAAAAACAAAGATCAAAAACTCTTTCTCAAAAAAAGAAAAAAACCGCTTCGAAGCGGTTCGCGCACATTGGACAGAAAAATCGATGGGCATGAAGAACACAACCAGAGGCGAGCAGAACACATTCCAGCTGAAAATCTAAAAACAAAAAGAAGGAAAAATGGAGGAAAAGACAGCAGCACTTAGGGTCCGATGGACTGTTCGGAGTAAAGGCTGGAAAGCCATAGAGGCATCTGGTTGCCAGCCAAAATATGAGATACAGTGTCACCGCGCGTGGGCTGACCCTCGATATGCAGACTGTAATAGGAAATAAGAGGGATGTACCTCTCCGGTGCGAAAGGGGCATGCTGCCCCGTGGTGCTAGCTAAACCCCTGGAAAATAAAAGAAGTGATCAAAGGATCCGGCGGTGGAGAGGACATTGGGAGGGCAATGGATTGTGAAATGCGGTGCAAGAGGTACATGTCGGCGGTAAACACAAAAGGCGTCAGGTGAGGGGAAATAGGCATAAAGCCTGCGAGAGGATTCTAAACCCTCGCGGTAAAGGGGAGGCGGGCTCTTGATGATTTTCTGCCGTTTCTGCTTATCGGAGGTTTGAGAGGGGCTTAGCCAAAAAATAATAAACAATCGAGTATTGTCTGGGCCGGCAGTAACCATTTGCAGAGAATCTGCGGGAAACACGTCTGGAGCGATACCATTGGTGTAAACCGTAATACCTTCTTTGGGTTGGGGTACAGATCATCACGGCTCTTGGACAAATGATGCACACCGATAATACACCAAAAAATAACGTGTGACGGTTTTATATAGTGTGAAAAGGCTACCCTTTTCGATCCAGAAGGGGAGTAGGATAATTTGCTCGGTGACGATCGTGTTGTACCATGTGAGAAGGGACATAGCCCGAATGTAAAGGGATTAGGAATTGATTGTGGAGCGTGGTTTTCGGTCGGTAGAACCGCGTTGTCACGGGCAAAGATCTACAAAAAACCTCCAAAGTTAGGGGACATCCGTGGATTCCTTCTTCAAACATCGTAGCTGTATTAGTATTGTACAAATCGTCGAGATCGGCCTTCTCTAGGGCTTGCGGGAGCGGTTGCATGAATCAGGCTGGTTCAATAGGGTGACCATATCGAAAGAACGGATCCCAACTTACAGGAAGTTACTAGACTGCGTCATTAGAATCCAACAAAACAACGTATGAGGAAAGTACGAGAGGAAATCTTTGTCCGGGCGCACAGGTCGGTAGGAGATCGGGTATAGGTTTTGTCAAAAGTTTTGGATTTTTTGTATTTCTCAAAAAACTACTCTTGCACGTCTACACGGCCCCAGACCATTATAAGCTGAAGATTGCCGTGGCCAGGACAGGGACATCTTCAGAAGGGACTGTAGAAGAGAGCAAACAAAGGAACTGAACTTGAATGCGGCATCTCTCTTGCCGGGCGCTGAATGCAAAGGAAACTGCGACAGGACAGCATCGGGAGCAGGGTCTAACTTGGACAATCTCAATGGGTACACAAATTGAGCGATCGGCATGCTCCTCTTTTCCAAGAAGTGAGTCTCAAAAATGCTTCGGTGGCGGGCCTAGGAAAAGAAGTACATAAATGAAAGGAGTCGTCTGCCGAAAACTGCGGCTGATCATCAAAAAAAAAGAAACAACGGAAGAAAAAATGGGGCAAATCGCAACGCAAGTTCGGCACTATCGCGCCGCCTTTCGAATAATCGAATCCGACAAAAAAACGAAAAAGAAAAAACAGAAAGTGCAGTCCGAAAAAAAACTAGAAAAAAACCATTGCCCATGGTGATCAGAACTACGTCTAAAAAGAGGGAACCTTGCGCGTGTCATTATAAACTTTTGTCAGAATTGGTAGCACATCCAGAAGACGACAATCGCGCAATCATACGCGAATTCAAACATGTGGACATTACATCCAGAAACTTGGAAAATATGGGCTAGGCCACTTTAGAAACAAAAAGCTGTACTGTTGGAGATCAACGCCAGTAGCGTGAAACGCGCCGCGTGAGGTTGGTGTTGCAAGGGAGTTATATCAGTCTTACGTGTCGTTTCGATTTAATAAGTATTACATGGAACGAGAGTAAAGACCCAGTCCGGGTCGTTTTACAGTGGTTACCAACCGTCAGTCACCTACTATGCCCCTTCAAGTGTCAAAAATATTCTTGATAACCTTTCCTCCAAATACCAGGTGTTGACTCACGCGCTGCGTTAAAGAAAATTGTCAGATGTTTGACCGCTGGCGTAATTTTCTGCGCTTGCTAGCGCTTTATTTGCATTGTCCTTATCTACAGGGCAAAAGGCTCGGTAGTAGGGTTGACATCGTTGCGTTACTCTGAGGTCAAACTCCAGAAACCTTCTTATCTTTCCACGCAATAGAAGGTGAACGTTAAGACCGTACTTAGCGACGAAATGTCATTCGCTTGCTCTTTATAATGTGATGGGGCGTGCAATGTAACAGATACGAAAAAAAAAAAATCTCGCCTTGCGAAAGGGAGGACGGCCCATGACGAAACGAAGGACTTTTCAACACCAGTTCGGGACTCTGTTGGTGCATCGACAATTGTCGACTGGGTAAAGGTCGGGAAACAGTGAAGCCGTGATTGATAAAATAACGGTGGGGTCGGGGAGACACAGTATATAGCGGGGAAACCGTGGCCACTTCCCACAACATTGCTCCAGTCGTGGTGCAAGTGTTGCGGTGCCACCGTTCCCTAGATCTATGAAATCTCGTAACCTCTCGGCGCTCGAGATCACCTGATAGGAGGGGAGCAAAGAAAACAAAGGGGATGTGGCCTAATCTTGTGCTAGCAAAAGGGCACCTTTGGGCGGAGTTGAAGGTGAGGAAAGAAAACGTCGGCCAAGAATAGTTCGCATCGTGAGTCCCTCTCCTATCTACACGAGCCCCACCGTCAGCATCTGGATAGTCATGATCTCGCAGAGGGACCCGGCGTACTGCTGTCTTTCAGTGGGACGTCCTGCGGTTACACACTACATAAGGCTAAATCCGCTCGGACGAGATCCGATGTTCACAACAAATCATAAACAGTCGTGTAAAGTCGTGGTTTTATTGCTTATCTGTTGATGGCTTTTCGCCGGGAAGGATCATAATCAGCCGATGATGGTAAAGGCTTCTCTCGTTCGGGAAAGACCACGTACGCGATATATTTGGCCTCCGCAACCTAGCGTAATCCAGTGTACACTCGGCTGCGGCAGTCTTTTCTGCGCGGTTGCGGCCTGGTAACCCGGTGCGACTCGTACTCACTCTTCTACCTTAGATTTCAATCCCGCTGCCTGCTTGCGTTCTACAAGCTTGTGAGCGTAATATCTTCCTTATCGTTTGTACGTTTTGTTTACTTTCTCGTGCGCTGACCACACTTAGCCTTCACTTTGGGAATCGCTTCATTTCCTTTAAACTGTTCCCCCCATTGGCGAGACCCCTTCACGCAATGGCAAGAGACAAAGAAGAAGAGGACGGGTCAGGCGCCATAGAATACGTGCGTTGGTAGACAAATGGTCGGGGAAGGGGGAAACCAGGAACAAGAAAAAGCGCAAGTGGAAAAAGAGGGTTCACAGAGCAGGGAGAAAGACGGAAAAAAGTAAAGAAGCAGAACAGGGGCCAAACCGTGCTCGCCGAAAAAGGATGGCTATGCATAGACGTAGAGTGGGTCCGGGCAATGATAGAAAAGAGATAAACAAGACGCAGGAAACCAGGGGGAACTAAAAAAGAGACAAGAAGAAAAACTGCTGGGAAAGAACGGGGAAAAGGCTGCCAGAAACACATTGCCTGCCACGCCAGCTAATAATCCTGTGCAAGGACGAAAAAACAGCAAAAACAGCAAAAAGAAAATATGCAAAACTCATGAGGAAGGAACAAAAAGACAAAGAAAATGAAAGGTCTTCGTAAGGGAAACAGTACGTCCTGCCGAACACATACGACTTTAGACCAGCTGGGGGCGGCAAACGAACAGGCACGAAAAAGGAAGGGACAAACCAAAAGAGTCGCTTCGCGGAGGGAAGGGTGCAAAAAGGCGACCGGGGTGGAAAACAGGGTCTTACGACAAAGTGGATAACTTACTCAAGCGTTTTTTCACGTCGCTGTGAGCGAAAACATTTGGGGGTTTCAAGAAGGGAAAGAGGGGAAAACCTCAAAAGTTCAAAGTCATACTCCGCGAAGGACGACAGGGGGAAAAAAGCAATAATTATGCGTCTCGGGCCCAAAATTGCTGTCCCCGCACTGGGTGGTTGCTCGTGGGGGAGTGAAGGGGCAAAAACCACACGTCTTGTCGAGAAAAAAAACATAAAAAGAAGAAGAGAAGCAAGTGGGCGGTTCCATGCAGCGCACTAAAACGTGTACAAAAAATTAGGGGAAGGACGCAAAAAACGGAAAGGTTCAGGAGGAGAATGGGGGACCGAAAAAGGAAGGCGTAACAATAAAAGCCTCTTCTCTTTCGTCCGCTTCTGCTGTGCGCTGAAAAACAAACATTGGGCCGACAATAATACACTGCCTGTCGGCGGGTTTTTGAGTATTGTCTGCGGCCGCATGGTTCTCAGGGATTGTTTCATTCACGTTCGGTATAACAGCGTAGAGATTTATCGCGGGTAGTATAATCACTCCCCTTTGACGGAAGGCCTGGGGCCTTCTGCGATCTAGGGCTGCACACCGACGGACCGTCTATTGCCGCTACTCCCCCGAGAAGCTGAGCGTGGCAATGATCTATTTCTCTAGAGCTATGATCTACGCAAATTTCCACGGGAGCATGGCGAAAAGTTTGAGGTTTCAACACGGAGGACGTGGCGGGAAAGGTGCTGCTCGGGCCAGGAAGCCTACAATAAAAACTGCAGCACACATAAAACATCTATCTTGCTCAACCCCGACCCCATCGTGTTCCCGTCAACAAACTGGGAGAGGAAAATAGAAGAATGATAGTCGAGGCTAAGCGTAGGCGGGTTAAAAAATTAACGGTTAAAATAACTGCGCTCGCCCACCATTCTCCTCCTTTCCGTAGGCTCCTGCTTTCCCCTTCTCAGCGTAAAGCTTGACTCCATATGTCAGTATTGCTCCAGAGTAGCGTAGAAGTCGATAGTCACGCCATTGCCATTGCCCATACTCTATGATCACGCGGCGCAGACTCGAGGAACAGAAATCAGCTATGGAATGTAGAGGCCGGCGATTAGTAAACCATAGTGTGGGAGCCATGTTAATACATGCACGCTCCTTGGTCGGACCTAACGTGAATCGGGAACATGAGAAAGAGGGAAGGGGTTGCATCTACCCCTTCCCCGCGCATCTTCTAACAAAAAAAAACATAATTTAGTGCCTATTAGGTTTTTCTATCACAGAGAAAGGCAGAAAAAATCCACACTGCGCCGCAAAGTCTGCCGTATGTAAAATCACTTGAATTAAGGTACGGCGAGCTGTCGGATCACGCCTACGTACTATCAAACTATTTAAACATAGCGGTACACTTCCTCATCTCACATCGGCGGTTTTTAATTTCTTTCTCTATTGTTTTGTCCTGAACATGAAGTTGTGAGTCTGATACGAGGAGAGTTTTCGACGAGGCTACACATGCCATCCTATCTCTAAGTAATCAGACATGGAGCAGTAATGACTGTGAATGCGGCAGGGCGTGTAGTGTCTGATCTACCTGCTTTTAAATCCTAACTTGGTCACAGAAAACTGTGCGTGGCCATTGCCCAGTTTGCACGCGCGGTCGAGCATGTACTGGCCTATTTGCGTAGAGGCACCAACCTAGCATTACTAGAAAACCTCCTTTCTGGAAGGAGTTAGGGGACATATAATGCGGTTTGGAAGGACAGAAAAAGATAGTCCACTCCAAACACGTTTTCTTGGCGTGTGGCGCGGAGGCCTCTCAGTCCGTTCTACACTCGCCGCGACAAAAGGCAGGAAGAGAAAAGAGTGACAGACCAGTACGCCCGGAACCTCCACAAACGGAGGCAAAACAAAAAGACCGATTCCACTTACGCAGCGCTCATTCATCGCGAGAGGGGAATCGCTTACAGTTGAGAAGGCTGGGCGGGGGGCAACTCTACGGAAAGCACCCGGGAAAAGGGGTGGCTCAAAGAAACTGGTTCCCTTTGGAACGCAGAGTTAATCGGTCATTGAGCCGAGGATTTCCCAGAAAATCAAACTTTGGAGACTGGTGCAGCAAGAAGGGGTGGACCATGATAACGTTCCACGCCACTCAGAGGAGGGTAAAAGGAAATTGTGATGGGTATGAGAACGGGAGGGGGAATTGCAGCATTGGATTGTCAATTACCGTCTGCAGACAGTCCTTTGGGTGTTGAAAAGGGCAAACGGGGGCATACGGACGAGGAACACTGGATTTACCCTCAGGAAAAAGTGCCGGTCCATTCTCGCAGGGAAATGACCACATCGCCGACGTCTGATTGTCGAATCTACAAAATAATGACGAAGGCTTATCAGTTTAGCTGCCCTTCAATTGGGGACAAATGACTTTTAATGCGGCTAAGGGTGGGACGAAAGAGATTCTTCGGTGACTAACACTAGGGGCTAATAGAACGAAAGGGTTCTCTACTGGCTCCTTGCAAAGGTAGATCAAATCGTTAACAACACCCGCGATAAATAAGAAAACGTCTGGGAGGGCAGGGGCTAGGGGTAAACTTGAGGGGGCGATCAGAATAAAGACCCCAGGTTAACTCCGTGTCTTTAACGTTCAAATCTCGAGAGGATTCCATCGCCACAAAAACGGAATAGTTGATGGAACGAGGGTGGTGGGGGGAGGAAGGGGGACGGATAAAAATAAGAGTGGAACGAGGCCTGATGGAACACTTTCGCGTCTAATCCCTATAAACATGGTCTTCCTGCAATAACGCCCGTGCTCGTACAAACTCTTAGGAGAGAAGCGAGAAGAAGAGGTTGACGCGGGCTAAAAAAGACCGAACTCCCTAGAAAATGAAGGGACGAATAAAAGGGGAACAGAAAATGAGGAGGTGGGCGAGTCTCCAGCAGGAATACGAAAGTCACAACGAAACGATAAGCTGTTGAAGACAGACAGAAGACAGCTGGCATGTCTATCAGTTTATCGACATCTCACAGCAATTCTCTAGGTACCCGAGTGATTCATTCTAATTCTATTATGCGCGTTCTTCTCTTGCCATGCACGGTTTCTGGGATGACCTTCTCTCTTTCTCTTTTTTGGTGCAGCCCTACTTGGGGGCACCACCCATCCACCTAATGTACAAGCACAGGAACAGAACAGGATCCTTTCCGTAAGCAAAGCGCACCCCAACCATTGCGAGCAGCTTGTACCAGCCTGTCAATTGTCGGTCGTTCAGCTGACAAGGTAGCACCAGAAAACGAAAAAAGAAAAAAGTGATAAAAAAAACCTACATAAAATGAAAAAAAAAAAAAAAAAAAGTAAAGAATCACAAAATCGAAAACATTAAGCTTTTGTATAAAAAAAAAAAAAAAAAATTTATATAAAAAAAACAACATTAAAAAAAAAAAAAAAAAAAGAAAAAAAACAAATAACCACCTTATAAGATAAAAAAACACGTATGAAATTCACCCTTCCCACAATAGAACAACAATACAACAAAAAAATACACCTTAAATCTACCAAAATAAAAAATGAAGACAAAAAAAAAAATCCAGTAAATACGAGAATTCATAATAAAAAAAAACAAAGAAAAAAAAGAAATAAAAAAAAAGAAAGCAAAACTCGCCATCGCTTTCAACGGGTCCAGGGTTTTCTGCCCCACCGCGTTGCTCAACTCCGCCACCGAGACGCTCGCTCTTCCGGGACGAGAGAAATTCGAGACTGGGCTTCTCTTGTTCGGGCCACAGCCCACGCCGGAAAAACATAGGTAGAAAAGGAGGAAGTACATTATCTCATTAACGGGGAAATTCTGGTTAAAAGAACTCGGTTCGGTCTGGCTTGGCTGCATCGGACGTAGCGCTGTCCCATATGTGAAGTTGGCAGAAGCATTGTCCACGTACTCCGAGCCGTGGAAAACGCGAAAACTAAAGCAAGTGGAATCCAGGCTGGCCCGGCGGAAAATCGGGGCCGTTCAGACAAACCTGGATACGAGAGCCCTGCTCCAAATTGTTTTTCCAGGACGGGTGGCTCACAACGCTCTACGGCCGTAGGCAGGACGAAACAAAGAAAAAACCCAGCCCTATCATCGAACGCAAAAAAAAGGGAAAGAGAGCAATAATCCATAAGCGAGTAGTGCATCCCGAGGCCATGAAGCCAACCAAGAGGGGCTGCCGCGCAGTGTACGGCCTATGGTACGCAAAAACCCCCCCGTTCCGGTGGGCTGCATCGGAAGACGCATGAGGAGGGGGGCCTCTTGAGGGCCAACTGACTTCGGCGGCACTGTGCTGACCCCTGCCTGTCCAGAAAGGACTTATCGGCTTTGATGACTAATTGCTTGTTTTTTCTACGCGCCTGTGTGAGAAGGGCGTAATGGGGGTAAAAATGCGCGGGAAAGGGCGAGGGGGTCGCTATCATGCGGCGCTCGTGAGCGGGGGGCAAAGGGAGGGGCTACGGCATCAGGGTTTGGTTCGGGAGAGCCAGTCTTCGCAACCTGGCGGGGGAGGGGAGAATAGGTGCACTATCATCTGGGGGACGGTTGCTAAACTTCATCCCTTTTTTGCTGGGAAGTGGCTGCAATCGTTCGGGGTTGAAATGCTGTATATCCTCCGAAGAAAAATGAACGGCGCCACGATTGGCAATGCATTCACGGCCTGATCTGCCACACCATCTCTATGCATTTGCCCCGGCACACGGAGGCTGGGTGAACTCATCTCTTAAAGAGAGAAGCACGATGTCATAGAAAACAGGTTTCAGGGGAACAATGGAACCAGACAAATGGTAACCATTCGTGAAACTGGTCCGCGATGAAAAGGATTGAGGTCGGCAAGATTTTGTTCAAAACGCACATTCATGACGAAGCCAAGGAGAGGATACCTGTTGTCGAAATGAATTTTTCGTGAAAAACGATGGGCCTGAGACGACGCACAAGAATAAAATCATCTCTGTGCAACCATATTGCCCTTGCTCAGGCAACGTAAGACTATAATGTGGTAGTTCGGATATACTGCTTATCTTTTCCGCGAAAACCCTCAAACCGGGGGTAAGTTGTCTGTGCCGGCGCAAAATCCATTACCTTGCCGCTGAATCCTCGCTAACACCGTAACCTTCGTCTAGGTCCGACATGAATTTTTGTTCTTCTCCTAGTTGTGTTCTCACCACACTGTCTCTATTAAAGAGGGTAAAGCTGTTCAGTGCGTTCGGTGAATAATACCAGAGACGGTTCCGGGATATTTATAATGTTGTAATGAGGAACTTAGGCCTGGGTTACATCTGGGATCTCCCTCGCTGCCCTATTGTGCACCAAAATCTGTCTCCGGGGAAATACCACTACTTCGGATCCTGACTATCACATTCCTGCCTCCTAGTCTTCCGAACTCTGAAACGCGGCCCCGTCTCGACTCCCCGTGCAGGCCGTCTGTTGTTTCGGTCACTTCCTTGCCAGCTCCCTCCCTTGGTGCTTTTATCATACGGTGCCCTGTGTCTCCGGACTGCGCGTTCTCCTTGCATTCGTGACGTGGGGCTCCTTTAGTAATAATCGAGAAGACTTGATCTATTCACCCCTTTTCGAGTTTCCTGGGGGTCCACAATTCCTAACTTGTTAGGTTGCGGATGTTTTTTTAATCTCAATGTCGTTAGGACTCCTTTTTCCCGGAGTCGCGAAGGAAGAAGGAAAATCAAAAGTTCAAACTATTCGTCCTCGGTGTGTCAAATGCACGTCAAGAACGACATCTTGACTGCTCCCCTTTGTTCGATTGTGTCTTCCGCTCCTAAGCGTGGTGACATTAAGAATGGTGGGTCTCGTTTTAGTACCCTTCTACATGCCATGACGTCATCTTGCTGGCGAGAGGCTTTCGGCGAACAAAATTGGTGGTCTGTTTATATTCAGGCAATAGGTCGTTCGCGTGCTCTTGCCTCTGCTGTTTCTGGTCGTTCTCCAGTACACCCAGATCATTCGTCTGGTCGGAGGTGCGTCCGGTCCAGACAAAGTGCGCGCTGCTTGGTGCGCCTTTAGGATCACTGCAAAAGTGGCTCTTCTTGGCTCTGCAAAGCGTTATATGTCCCCTATATGTTAAGTGTCCCGTTCTCTGGGGCGATCTGGCGCTGCTGACCTAGAAGCAAAAACTGACTTACGTCGAACATCAAACGAAATACGCGCCAATGCTAATATCCGTTCGAAAACAAGCCCATGAAGCAAGAAAACGATATTGTTTTCCTCATGCTACTTGGCCTGAGCGCCTCAAGAGTATAAGAAACACGTCTGGCCGATCACCCTACCTATTTACAGTACTAGCTCCTAAAAATTAACTTTATCTCTGCCCCCCCCTGCTACGCCTCTGTTTCATGAGTGCCTCTCACCTTTTCTCTACTATTCCGTCCTACCTTCTCTGTATACACTGCTTTGCATCGTGACAGCGAACAGCCGGGATTTGCTTGGGGGGCGGTAAAGAACAACGCCACCTCCTGCGTGAAACAGCCTTTAACGACTCTTTTGCCGAAAACAAGGTTCTTGTCTCCCTCTGCCCATCGTCCCTTCTATCTGTTTCCCCCTGTGGTAATGCGCTCTCTATCAGCTTTTTTGTCCCGGTTACCTCAGTTTAGGCCATGCCGGAGTAACGACAGGTATAGACCTTCACAACTCGTCGTTTAAGAGAGATTTGTTTGTACCCGTATCATATCTTCTTACCCTCAAAGGTAGCCACTCGAACCGCTTCACTTTGGCAATCCCTTCCCCACGTTCCCGCAAGAACGATCATAGTATTCTCTTTTCAAATTTCTCTTCTGTTCGGAAGTAGTGCCCTCGCCTCACTGCACTATCATGGTCTCATAGGGAAGAAGAGAACAAGATGTTTGAAAGAAGAAGGGGCGGGAAAAAGAGCGCAGGAGATGAGACGAAGGCCGCATTGCGTTCGGGCAGAAAGAAGGAGGGAGAAAACGTTAAAGCTGTCGCCTGTTTGTTGCTGGGGAACATCAAAAAAAGCCACCAAACGACATTCCACATTCGATATTAGGTGACAGGGGCGGAAAGGCGAATAGCGAGAGCTCCAAGGGCTGGCGCGGACCACGTGCGAACGCTTATGGGAAAGGGGATGAATGTCCCTCGAGGGAGAGGGAAAAATCGTTCAAGCCAAGACCTCTTGGGAAAGTCCCATTAAGCCTAGGGGAAAACGGATAAAAGAAAACTGGCCAGGATGGGGGGAAAACAATAACACGCAGCCGATCTCCGGCTAATTTCTGGCGGCCACATTGGGAACCGTAGGGGAGTGCCTGACAGAAAGGGGGTTCGTCAGACATTGTCGAGACGACAAAAGGGGCCTCTCCCACCATCTGTTGGGCCCAGGAGAGAAAACGGGAGGGGAAGGCACAGGGGCCTGGGGGGGGGGCCGAAAGAAACTAAAGGAGCAACAGCCGGCTCTCTCATCCTGAAGAGAGAAAAGTAGGGGAGAGAGGGCGGGAGAGCATGGAGAAAGGGGGAAAGCGCTAGGAGCCGCTAAAAACGTATTTCGAGGAGGTCGAAAAGGATGCAACCGATAGAGAAGAGCAAAAACACCTTCCTCTGGATCGCAGAAAAGGAGGAGAGGAAAAAAGGGGGGGCCGAGGACAATGTAGGTTCAAAAAAAAAAACCACTCTCGCTTCGAATCCTATCAGACAACAAAGGGGGGGCAAACGAAATTACTAGGGGGGAACCTGGGGGACTTCGCCAATCGTCAAGAACTTGTGTCGCTCGGAGGAAAAAACGCTAGCGTGAAGCAAATCGTGAGGACGGGGGGGGGTGGCAAAAAAGCATGAAGACGGACGGCCGAAAGTGAGCCAAGTTGTTAGCTGAGGTAGGCGGAAAAGAAAAGGCCATTTACAGAAAAGAAGAAAAAAGTAAGGGGTGGGGTTCCGTCGACCTCGTCCGCCGGGTGGAGGGGGAGAGAAAAGGAGATGGTGCAATTACCAATAAAAAAGCAACAGATACGGACAACAGCCAGGAATTTTCGTGCGATCTCTTCACACTAACGGAAGGAAATAAATTGCGACCCAGGCATTGTCCGACTACAGGAGAGCCGTCTCCTTGCTGTAGATCGAATCTACTTCGGTTATACCGGTAAAGGCGTAAAAGTCCCCGGCTGTCAGTGCATGACATGGACTCAAGAGGGAAACCCTTGTGCCCAGACCAAGGTCGAAGGAACTGGACCGAAGAGGAGGTGAGAGAAAAGGGAGGACAAGAACCAACAGGGCCCGCACCAAAGAGCGTCGCATTGCTGAAACCTTCATCCCGAGCACCAGAACCGACAAAAAAAGAGCAAAAAGCCCATGAGAAGGAGGAAAACGAAAAAAGTCTACAGGAACGGACCTCTTTAAGGCAACCTTTCCGTCATAACGACAACAAGCGCGGAACCTGGAAGCGCAGGCAAAGGAAAAATGAAGAAAGGACAGTTCTCGCGCAGCCAGAATTGCTATTCGATTTTTGGAAAAAGCAAACAGGAGAGGGGTACCGGCCGTCTCCAACAGAGTGGGAAAGCCCCTGGTCGTAACTACCAAAAAAACGGGGGATACGGAGAAGCGGTTTGGCCAGGAGCGCGGAGACGGCCACATGTTTGGGGGATTGCTGGAGCGGCCGAAAAAAAAAAGGATGCATCTGACATAAGTGAACGAGCGGGGTGTCCCGGAGCCGAGATATCGCCTTCAAAAAAAGTGCGGGCAAATGGGTGCGACAAAAGGACGTGGTCAATGGACTCACATGCCTCGTACTAGATGCCAGGTATACCAAGAAGAAGCAAGAAAGGGGGTGGACCACTATCAAAAGGAGGAGCGCAATCGCATCGAAACCGTTTCATTCATGATAAAAAATATTGTGAGGGACACGACACCTTAATAGATCGGGGTTACTAAGAGGCAAATAATCTACATCTGGACGGATGAGTGGCTGATTTGCTCTAATCATAGGTCCAGAAAGACTCTGAAGTAAGGGAAGAATCGGTCCTTTCACGGGTAAGCAAGGGGGGAGTCTGGTCTTGTCGAGATATGAAAGGGGAGGGCGATGTTCGCCAATAGGTCTCATTTATACGCCCGCAAGAAGATGAATCGGGAGGGGGCAATTGCCAGAGATAACTGAGACTCGATGGCGACTGTTCAGTGGGTCCGAAGCCGGCTGCCTCGGGCAAAGGGCAAAAGAAAGAAACGATTCACAGATCTCAGAAAACCAAAAAAAAAAAAACAACGATTAGTATTAAAATATAAAAAGTAGATAGGGAGAAGAGGACTAAGCCCACAGCAGAACATCGGCAAGGGCCAAGACCTGCGGCCATGATCGAGGGCGAAAATAAGACGAAGCAAAGACCAGACCAATATACGAAAGGGGCGCAGGCGTAGACCATATCCACGTGGCGAATGTACGCCGTAAAACAACGGAGATATGAGAAAAAAGGGCAGCCAACAAACTTATAGAAACGTCATTAGAACGGACGCTTCCGCGTTTTAGGTGCGGTCGAGCCCGCAGTTTGGAAACAGCAGCAAACGCAGACTCACGCAGGCCGAGTGATGCAACGTAGCACGTAGAAGAGGAGAGAGTCAACAAGAGCTCAATTACGGGAAAGGTGGCAAATTCTGTTTTGCGAAATTGTCAAAGAGTGGGCAGGAAAAAAAATGAAGGGAATGCAACACTCAAATCCCATTGTAAGAAAAGAGGCGAAAGGGGAAGGAAAAAAAAGAACGTTGTTGGGGGACAAAGGACACGGAGGGGCATCCATTTTGTGGGAAAGCGCGAAGAAGATAGGGAAAAATCTTTGAACAACGGAAGTGAAGGGGCGTTCTACTATTCAACATCCGGTAGGAGTAAAGAAGAAAAAAAAACAAAAAGGGGGGTCAGATAGACGCACGGCGAACAACGCTTATTCGTCTCCACCTATGCGGAGGGGGGGTAAAACAAGCTCCACAAATCAGAGGCCGCCTAGCCAAAAAAGCCGCAGCGAAGCGGGCCCTTCATTGCCGATCTCGTCCCGGCAGGGTCGAAGGGTGCTGGTACTGCCCTCTACCGGCGCTAATTGATTTTTCGCTCGGCGCATGGTTTCCCAGGGGTTCCCGTGTAAGAAGAATAGGAGTCTGGGAGGGTAGGAGTAAACAAAGACGATTTTGTTGGTGATAAGGCTTTTTTTCTGAGGGCAGGGGGAGCTGTCGAATCTCAAGGCGCAGAGCTGGAGGCATGCACTGGTTGACTTATGCAATAAAATGAGAGAGAAAGAACGTTAGGGGAAGCTAGAGGAGATACTTTTTGTTCCTGTTCTGTGAAACATGGGGTAACGATGTCAGGCCCTTTTCACGAACCTGAAAGGTGCCAAAAGCCTCTGTAAATGAAAAAAATAAAGAAAAAGGAAGGCTATGCAATAATCAAAGTACTACTGCTATAAGTGGGAACACCCTCGATCGGTTGTACTTTTACAGGTGGTAACGTGAGTTACAGGGAGAAGGTCATAAAAAGTGGTGATTCAGTGCACTCCGGGATTGTGACTGGTCATGAAAAGGCGACATCAGGAAACGGCACAAGGATGGCGATGCTAAGGCCCCTTCGAAGAGCGGCGCGTTACCCCCTTGGCTGGGCTCCGTGCGAAATAGCCTAAACACTTGACTACTTGGACCAGGGCGCGGGAAATCGTCTGGAAAGTCAGCACCCCCAAATGAGGGTCAAGTGTCGGAATTGGCTTGGACCAAAATCTGCGTTTTGTCGCATACCCGAGACAATGAAAAGAGGCGCAATGGGTCCTAAAGTCTACCTCAATCAATGGACCAGCACCCCCGTGCTCTGAATCAGTATAGGAAGGAGAAGGTATAAAGGTCATGTAGGTGTTACTACTTGCCCTTAACGCGCTCTAAGAAGGGAAGAGAGTAGAAGGAATGGAGCAAGAATATTCGACGTGAGAGACAATCAGGCAAAAATTCGAAAACGCCATCTAGCACGCTGTTTTTTTGTAAAAAGGATAAAGAAAGTGCAAGCGCTCCATTATCGAACAGAGCGCTGGCAACTCGGATTCCTTCGATAAATTATTCAGACTCCGAGTGAAGGGCGCAAAGACGGTGCGAAACACCATCACCGTCACGAACTGGCTAAGCAGGAAAACGGCGATACGGGACAAAAAAAAAGTTTTCATAAGATTCCATGGCGTCGTTTGCATTCAAACAATGAGAATAGGCAAAAAATGACTGCATGGAAACATCAGAGCGAAAGGGCGTGGAAAGCGCCCGACACATCTCCTGCTATCGGAAGGGAGTGAGACGGGGGTGTGGGGGGACCAGGCAAACAGACAAGTTCAACATCCTTAGAGGGAAAGCAGAAAAAATGTGAAGAATCGACAGGGCTAGGAGGAGGGAAGAGGGGGGAAAAAGCGGGTCCCATCAGGAGAAAAAGAAAAAATGAACCGAGCACCCAGTCCACGAGCACGTTAGAAGAGGAAAAAAGAATGGTGATAAGAGAGAATTAACGCCCTCTGTCATAAAAAAAAAAAAAAAAAAATGAACATACTCTCTTAACTGGGGAAGAACTCAAAGAAAAAACGGATAAATTGAAAGAAGAAAGGGCCAGTCCCTGAGATCGTAAAGCAATTATGACGAGCAGGTAAAAGAGGGACGAAGGGTAAGGGAGTGAATACTCCAATCGCGGCCTGTTTCCGCCATAGAAAAAGGGGAAGGGGCTGATATAAAGTCAGGCTTAGGGGACGACGGGGGGTGGCCGGATTGATTGCCACAGTGGCGGCTGGCAAGGGAGCAATAAAACCCGCTGTCCCTGCTTTCGGATGGATCCTAGGATTGGGCGGGACAGAGATAGTGCTCGGTGCCTTGTTACTTAGCAAGTGCGGAGAGGAGGTGTTGCGAACGCAAATCTTTAGCGGTTTCGGCGGAAATAGGAGTAGGGGGGAGGATAGCCTGAGGAGCTAAGGGCGGGAAATCGGGGGCTCTAAATGGCGTTGTCGCTCTATGAAATTGGGTTGGGATATGGAAGTGAATGCTGAACTGACGGTTTTTGCCTGCTTGCCATGACCAGCAAGGGAACAGAAGCGCCGAAGCCAGGGCAGACAGTAGGCTGATCTTCACCGAAGTTAAACCGGCAACGGCGAGGGGCTGGGTGAGAAAATCCCGCTCTGGGACATTACTCCCGATGAACTCGTAAAAAATGTCCGTCACCCATTTTCAAGGACCCGGGCGACCGACCAA
>Ga0179591_1438583_pt1 | contig 28931 bp, 74 predicted proteins | sample CZOMad2_1_08_16f_FD_182891 | JGI IMG/M metagenome (GOLD analysis project Ga0179591, IMG submission 182891) | Vadose zone soil fungal communities from Angelo Coast Range Reserve, California, USA - CZOMad2_1_08_16fungal (PacBio error correction) | ecosystem: Environmental > Terrestrial > Soil >...
AGTGCCAGAGCTCGTAGGGGGGTACGGAGGACGGGGATTGTGTTTCGTCGTTCACCGGCTTGCTTTGTTCGTGCGTTTAATTTTTTTCTGTCGGCCTTGTGGGGAAAACTTGTGTCGACCAACCTCAAGTAACCTTCCCTCTGACGACAACTATCCCACCACAAAGGACATAATGCCACTCTTGACTTTCTTCGATTTGTTACCTCTCCAGTTGTTTTGCTTTAATACTTTTCTCATTTTTCCTTTCGAAAAACCTCCCCGACATGCGTATTTACGTATCCAAGCTTCCTGACTAAGTTGTTGCCCTTAATATCCTTGTTACTTAATAAGAGGTCCCCGCTCCTTCTTTCTCATCTACCACTCCCACACGCATCATCGAACATCAATTCTCTTGTATAATATCCGCTGCTCCGATTCGCCACTTATACTCATACTTATAACGTATCTCTTTTGTGCCTTCTCCCCTCTGCATCAGCGCGCATCTCTAGGGGGAATCCATTAATCCATCGAGGGTGAATTGGTTAGTCAATTAAGTGCACATGTTATCGGGTAGAAGGGTCCGGAACCATCTTCTGGATGCAAATATGGTTGGTGCCAACTGCATGGGATGGGACGAAGAATGTCGCGGGGCAGCTGTCCACTTGGACGCTCCCTGAGGCTCTGTATCTATCGACTCTCTCCGAAAGCACTTGCTGGCAGCTGTAGGTACTTAGCAAAAGTATTAGGCGAAAACGACAACCCCTCTTTCTACCACGTGGGTTTCGCCGCCATGCGCGCAACTCGGCCCGCGGGTCTAACCCCCTACCCCCCCCAGTGTCTGGAAGACGCCACGTCAGCCTCCATCTTATAACCTTCAACCCTCCCTCCGGTACTTATCTCCCTCCACAATGCATTCCCCGCCACTCATACACGCCGCGAAACGCGCAACTAGCCCCCCCGGTGGACCTTGCCTCCGCGAAAACTTCATTCGCCCACACCACCCCCATTCGGCTCCCCCGGCCCCTAGCCCTCCCGCGACCTTGAAACCAAACCTCCTGCCTTGGCCCCTTCCTGCCTAGGCAACCAATCCGAACGTCTCCCATAACTAACCCACACCCTCCGGAGAAATCTCCGGCACATGATCTATCCACTCACGCGCAGACAAGCGCACCCACCCACAATGGTCCCCGCGCCCTACCTTAACCCCCCAACGGACTCAGCCCTAAATTAGCGCACAACCTCATGTGGCCCGACAAAATTGCTACCCACCAAGCATCCCTTCCTTTCCACACCACGTCGACCCACAACCCCCCACCCACACCCCACCAATCTCCCCGTCAGTGTATTTACCCCGACCCCTCCCATACCCGCCCATCATCACTCCGTTCCTCAGCCTGCACAAAACCCCAACCACCACAAGCGAACCTAACGGAACACGAACTGAAGGACACGACACACTACCCAAAGCAGACACTGTCATACGCAACAAACTGAACCGAACCCCCCATAACGCACACTGCAGTTCTCGGTTAAAGTCAGCACGTACGCCAGTCCCCACCTCCTTATCCGACCTCTCCATACCTCTCCCGGCTCACACCACCCTATCGTCGTCACAATAACCAGCGCTCCCTTCCGCACTCGCCCCCGTTCTCAGCGTCCAAGGACCTCGTGCCCCATGAATCCACCCGGTTCCTTTGTCTCGCGAAAATGGTCCACATCCGTCGTGACATATAAAGAACCCGCTGACCACCCCCAATACCTCTCAGCCGACAGATCTCCATGAACTGACGCTACACTCAGGTACAACTCTCTGTTCGGGGCCGATACTACCCCCCCCTCTCGGTCCCGACGCCCCCCACCCCCCCCCCACTACATGCCCGGTGACCCCATCTGTTCGTCTGCTCACCGCCTATACACTGACCCATCCGCCGCAGGCAATACCCGACCAATCTACAGACAGCGAAGCCTACACTAACACCCAAACGCCACTACATAACTGCGCAGTCGCCTCAGTTCCCATACCCAACAAAATCCATCCCTACACATGCGACACCCCCGGTCGCCAATGTCTACCACACACCCAACCGAAGCCCCCAAAACATATCCTAGTCGTATCCATCCTGGTCTATACATCACTACCCCTGAATCTCCCCCTTAAACATCCCCGACCAAAGCATCCCAAGCCTTGCGCGCACCAAAACTTCATTCTGTACTAATCCCATCCACTGAGCCCCAAGTCACCCCAAGCCGACCTTACATTCCTCGCCACCACCCGCCCCTCCCGCCACCCCGCCTCCACGACACACCCCACGCCTTCTTAGCTCCCGACCACACGTCGCCTACTACAGTCACGTCAGCACCAACAAAGTCACCCTTTTCTTTTTCCACGATAAGCTATACCCCTGCGTCACTCTAGCACTCGCTTACCCTATATAACTCTAAACCATAAACGTCCTCCCACCCAAACTTCGACCGCCTGACTACCTCCGCACCGGATTCCCGGCATCGCATAAATCCGGTCGACGAACAGTCTTCCCTTGTCCACCTGCGTTAACGCAGTCCCCAGCCGTACCGGCGTGCCACCAACACTAACCTGTTGCGTGAGGGTAGATCTCCACTATACGGCAATATAAACTCCGCCCCCTACCCCCAAAGGAGCCTCTACACGCGCTTCCCACAATCTGGTCCATTAATATCTCAACCCACCCAACCGTAACCAACCATAGGACTAGCCCCGACCCCCACGTGCACTCCACTCACTCCCGACGCATTATTCAGGACTCCCTCAGCTACCCGAATCTCCGCTCGTGCCTCCAGCCGACAGTACATACGCGTACCTCCTCCTACCCGCACGACAACACATCATTTTACGTACCCCAACATCTACTCCGGGGGACAACTTGCCTAGCCATCCTCTCTCCGTACCCACCCACCCACGCCCCCTTGCCTCCCCTGGGCACTGCCGCCCCTACCCCAGGCTTGCCTAGCCACCTCCACCCCCAGACGCTGGAGGCGCCTTTGCAACGCAGTTCCTCGCAGCCTACAAGCCCCGGACCCAGCACTAACCACAACGCCGCGTATGCCATCATACTCGCAACACCCAAACACGACACAACCACGTCACCATCCAACAACCCCACGCTGACCACTGTTATAACATAACGCCCCCCTCCGCGCACACACACCCCACCCTACACCCCGGCCACCGCCGACCACCCTGCTAAGAACCCCCGCACTGACGTGCATGCTCCCGCCTAAATATCTATACGGAAGGAAACAACCCCCCCCCCACTACCGCTCAGTACGTCATGAACCCCTTCCCCCCCCCTCCCACTTCCTTCTCCAGCCCCCCATACAACACACCCCGCCCACAACCCACCTTGCTATGCCCTCACATCGCGCCCAACTCCACCGCCCCACGCCCACCACCCACCACCCTATCGATGGTCCCCTCTCACCAGGAGCCCCCACCGACCCACCACTCACCCCCAACCTCACTATTCACACCACACCCCTTACCCTCAAGCCCAGAACCCAACTTATGCGGACCCTATAACCTCTCACCCACCAAACCCACACACATCACCCCACCCCCTCACCCCACCACTCCCCCCCTCACGCCTCCCCCCAGCATCGTCCGTCCAACAACCCGACCCCTTCAAATTCCCAATTCGACCCCACCTCCCTTACCATTGCTAAAAATCCCGATACACAAAACCCGCTATAACCATCCGGCACCCCCGATATAGCCACTTTGCTCCGCACTAGAAGGCCCCTCCTCATGTCACTCCCCACCCTATCCACCCCCACCCCACCCTACACCAAACGCTGCCTCGATTCCCCATTCACAAGCTCCATGAGCCACCAGACACACCTTCTCCCGTTCCCTCCCACTCTTAACACACCCATCGACCATTTCCGCACCGTCCCTCGCCCGCACGCCGTCACCCTACGGTAAGCCACCCACCCGCTCCAAGCCAATACACCTTCTCTCGACCACCGTCACGTCCCCCCCCTGCGCCACATCCCCTTCCCCCCCTCCCCCCCCCACCCGAACTAGTCAGTCCCTGTAACATAACCCTCCTCCAGAACCCCTGCCACCAATACCACCTCACATCCATTCAGCTTTCTGACTCCGTCACACCCACCCACTTAACCCTGTCACCCCATCAAACCCCCGCGTCTGAAGCTAACACATCTTACAGTGCTCCATCCCCATGGCTCCCGCTTTGTACCCATTCGACCGGCCCCCCCACCCGCCTTCATTTCATTACCTCACAGACACCGCGACCTCCCGAACTACCCTGCCCACCCCCCACCCCCCCCAAGGCCGCCCCGTCCCCCCTCCCAAACACTCGCCAATACCGTACACGCACAACATTCACTAAAAGCCCGTTCCGCAGGTCATACCCTCACTACTTTCACCACTACCCCGTACTCCACAAACCCTCTCACAACCCACTTTATCCCACACGCATCACCCCCCGCCCCCTCCAGAAACACCCCACCACACCACTATGTCCCACTCGCACCCTCTCTCCTTTCAGCTGGACATATGGCGACCCCCCCCCTCACCCCCCCGCCTCACCCCCCCACCACTCAAAGATATTATCAGCTCCTGCGATCTTCCCAACACTCTCCCGGCGCTGTGCCCACTCGCGCTGATCACCCAGTGATGACTCCCACCCGTCATCCACACCATTATTTCCCCGGAATTCCCCCCCCTATCCTCCGTGACCCACCACTACCACCGCTCGCACACCGCAGAGACCTCCAGTGCAACACCCCCCAGCGCCCCACTTACATATACAGCTGCAAGCCCCCCCTCCGCGCCCCTATCTCGCCCCTCCTACTCTCACCTCGACCGACCCGATTCGTTCTCCATCCGCCCCGCCCCTACTCAATCCCCCCACACTTGGTACCAACCCCATCTTACTAGCACCCGTCCACCCGCCCCAACACTTCTCCTAAAGCTCGCCCCCCCCGTTCCCTTCCCACCCGAGTATTCCCTACCCCCCCCCCGATCCCCTCCGCCTGACCTACATCCCTTCACCTTACCTCCCAGCCCCGCCCCGCTAACTCCGCAGCCCTCGGCCCCACCCTTTCACCCAAGCTCCCAATCCATCTAATGCGTTTTACACCAGGCCTTCCAACCATACAATCTAAGCTAATAACCCGTTTCCCCCCCGATGCTCATATTCCAATCTCACCACTTCTCGGGAGATCCCCTGCCCCCATTCTCTCCCCTCCCCCACAACATGCCATAACCCCCGCCCCCGCTACACCCCGCCCCCCCGCATCCTCCTCCTACCATCGGGTCCCCGCCCACACACCACTCCGCTGCATTCCATCCGCCCCGCTCTACAACACCCGGCCCCTCGCCCCCCTCATCCCTCACCCCAACCACCTGACAGCGCATCCATTCCACCCGTCCCACAAAACCCCCACCTGCCTCGCCCCACTTTCAATCTTCCCCCGCGCGCCCTCCGCCCCTGCTCAACGAGCCACCACGCCCCACATTCCCTCCACATCCGACTCCCCCCCACTCTACCCCGAACCCACGTCTCCTCCACCAACACGCCAATCCCAAAAATCCCTAGAACCCCCCTACACCACTGTGACACCACCTCCTCCCCTGCACACCCCAACACCACACCCACCCACCACCTATTTCTCGAATTCCGCACCCGCATAGCCCCATCCATTCATAACCCCCCCTCACCGCGCACTTCCTCTCCACCCCCTCTCCGCAATTCCCCCGATTCAAAACCCTCCCCTTTATCCCCCAATATACCCTACCCCCCCTACCAACTAAAAATCCAAATCCACACACCCCCCATATAACTCGCTCAATGAACCTAAACCCAAACCCCCCAATATTCCGCTCACCCCCGCTACCCATTAACGCCTTCACTCTTGCGAACATTTCCGCGCAACCCCACTCACATGTGTGCACCTTTCACCTTCCGCACACCCCCCAACCTCCTTCACAGCAACACGCATGCTCCAACCTCTGCCCTCCGCACGCTCCGCCCACCACTCACTCCCCCACAATCTCCCAACGCCCCCCCGACATACCCCATGCCTACAACCACCCCCCCAACCCCCTCCCTCCGATATCTCCTCTATCGCCCCTCCACTCCTCTCCCCCCCACTCCGGCTGCATACCTACGCCACCCACTCCCCTCCGTGCACTTCCTCCCCTCTCCGCCCCCTCCCGCCAGGTGCCAATCCCACAACCCTGTCGACCTCCCAAGTCCTTAGCGGCCTAGGGTCGCGCCATTCAACCGACCGCTGCACCGCCTCCTTGCCCCATCACCCCTAATTGCACACCCACCAACCATCTCTCCATCCCTAAGCGTCACTCCACATGCCACCTACCACTGCGGCTATAGAGGTCAGTCCCTCTCCTCCTCACCAAGCGATCAGCCGACTAACGACGAACTCTCCTTCGCCATTCAACTTACTGACCAGATCCTTTCCCGGCCCCATCAACTCCCCCCATTGTCCTCCCAGTCACGACCGATATCACGCGCACACATTCCTGGTCCAGACCCCCCCCGTTCCCAAACCGACCTTGACCGGCACCCGTGCCAACCCCTCCGCGTACAGCTCCGTTTACTGCTCGCCTCTCCCCCGTAACCCGACCACTTCAACTAACACTGTTGTCCCCCTCCCACTACCCTAACCGCAATCCAGCTAGCCCTTGACCACCCCACCAGCCCTCCCCCACCATAAACGCTATTCTACCGGCTGCCACTCCCCCCCATCCACCCTCCAACCTCCCATCCCCTTCTGCCCCAACCCATCCGCCTCCCCCACGACCAAGCCGCACCCCCTCCCCCCCTTCCCGCCCCTCCGTTCCCTAAAACACATGTCCCGTTCCACCCACTATCGGACTCGCTCAGTCCCCCTCCTCGAAATAGGCCCCCTCACCGCCACAAGCAATCCCCCGTCCACTCTTGATTCACCAACGACCACCCTCCCCTGTGAAGCCCTTACGGACCCATCCCCGCCAATCCAACTCGCTGTCTCCCTAGCTGCCCAATGACCCCTGACCGCGATCTGGCTCCACCTCGCCAGAGGCCCGGCATTCCGAGCCAAACCTCACTACACCAAGACCTCCCCCGTATCTCTCCAAACACCTCCATCCAAAAACACCTTCCACAACACAGCCAACTCCCTCGTCGCTCCCCTGCCCCCAAGGTCCCCCTACTCTATCCTACTTCATCCCCCCCCTACCCGGGGCAAAACTCAAACAACCCGTCTCCGCTCTGACCCGGCACTCCACAGGACCCCCCCCGCCTTCCGACCGCTTCTCACACAACTCCCCCCCATTATCAATTCCCTCTTCTCGACCACACCTCCCCGTGCTGAACCCCATCTAGTCCACGAACCTAAGCACACTCACGCCAACAGACGCCTACACTTGCTCTCCCTCCCCTCCTGTGCCCCCTTGGGCCGGTCTCCCCATGTTTCACCCCATGCGAATCGTCTTCTCCGGATCCTCTTTCAGCTCACACGCGCTGGCCAGTGCCTGCTGCACTCTGGTGTCCCACCACACTGCCCTCAGAATACCGACCGGCGTGCAAGCACGGCATAGGACTCCCCGCCCGCTTCATCGTACACCACATACCCCCTTCACCCCTCGCCAATACCTAACCTACTATTTGCGCCGGGTACCAATCACACCACATCGCTAGCGCTCCACCAAAATCCCCCCGCCATACCTCCTCTTACCTCTGCTGCCACCCCTCACTTCACCTTCCGACCCTGTAACTACTAAAAACCCCTCCCCCTCCCTTCTTCCCGCTGCTGGCTCACCACCGGCCCCCCGCGAGCGCCAAGAACCATTTTTCCCCCAATCACAACTCCGGCCCTGTTCGCCCGACTTCGATTTGCACCAAACACGCCTCAGGACGCATCAGCTACCTGCCTTATCCTCCTCATTAGCCTCCTGTCGCACATGCTCCCCCGTCCAGGATTAGTACCCAATTCCCGGACAGCTCCTCCTACACCCCCGAGCCCCTACCGCGGCCGACTCCGCCCCCCTCATACCCCAACCCCCTGCGCACCCCCCATCGTCGTGCACCCTGGACTCACGTGCGCGACCTGACTGCCCACGCGTCCCCCGTCTACCCGGTGTGCCTTCCACCCTAACACACCCCCCCACCCCCGCCCCGCCCCCATCACCGCACACCCCGCACGCACCCTCCCCTCCCGGTACACACCGTTAAACCACCCCACCTCCCAGCGTCTTATATCTCGGCCAACAGCTCCCTCCCCCAACCGTAGCCCGCCCACTCTCCACCCGTGCCAGACCTGCCTCCAAAGCTCAACGATCCACACCCTGGCTTACAGAGTCAGAGACTCCTGCCGCTACCGGTCATCCCATCTTTCGTTCATCCCCGCAGCCGCGCTCGGCACATACCACACCACCCATTCGTCGTCACGACACAAACTTCCCCCCCCGCGCAATCCCGCCTCTCCTTAGCCCCTCTCATCGCCCCCCCCCCCCATACGTCTCATCTTAAGTGTGACGACTTGCCCCCGCCAACCCACCGCACCTACCACCACTCCCGCTCCTCCACTCACCCCGCCCTACCTCGTCGCCACCCGCACCTAACCCCTCCCCCGTATCTCGCACCTGCGTTACCTTCACCCTCAAAAACCAACCTACCAACTCACAATCCCCTACCCCCCACCCGCACCCATTACCCCTGCCATTTGCCACCCCGCTGTCGCCTCCTCCCTTCCCCCCGTACGTGCCACAAGTCAAGCAACCCCCGTACTAGTCCACCACTTACTCACCTTCCTTCCTGCGCCCACACACCATCACCATACCCGCACTTCTACCAGCCCTCCCCACACCCGCCGCACCTCCATCACCACCCGGTCAACAAGAGGCCCCGAAACTGACCCAATCTCCACCTCCCGACCTGCCCCCCCCTCCACCGACAACGGCGCCGCTACTAACCCTCACCCCTTCACCGCCTGCCCACTCCCCTCACATCTCGCCGTCCCCTGAGACCGCCTCAAACGGGACAACTGCAGACTCAACATGTCAACACGCGCCCCCGTGCGCAGTCTGGACAATCCCCATCCCCCTCCGCTCCCGATCCTTGCAAATCTCCCCAACTAATTCACACACCAAGATACCTTTTTCCCAGTCCTCTCCCGCTCCCCCGACACTCCCCACCCCCGTCCGCTTGACCCCCCAGCTCTCCTCGACCCCTTGCCATTCAATCCCGGCACAGGCACCGGGTACGCCGTTGGGTGCACATCAATGCACCCGAACCTCAGACGTCTCTAACCCCCCCCCCTCCCCCAGTTCACCGCGCACCACCCCACCCCCACCACCCCCACCCCCCCCCCCCAACCCAAACCACCCCCACATCTCTCATGCCCACCCTCACGTGGTCTCCACCACCCCCACTCCCCCCGCCCACCAGTACCCCCCTCCGATCCCTCACGCCCACACAGCAACCCGCCCGCTCGACCCTCACCATCAAAACCCCCCCCCTCCCCCATCCCATTCACGCCCCCCACGGCACCCCCCACCCCCTTCGTAACCACCCCTCGCACCGCTGCACGTTAAACCATCCAGGCCTCCCAACCTCCGAGCCTCCCAACTGCAGGAATCCTCCATTCTCCCCTTCCCCATGCCGATCCCACCTCTTAACACATCCCCCTGCCCTCTCCCCCAGACCTCCCGCCTCCAGCACCCCTTCCCTATCCCGGAGCTTTCTAATTCGCACCGTGTCACAAATCCCACCCTACACTACCCGCCTCTCCGCACTTCAGTTCAACCTATCATCAGACCCAGAACGCGTTCCCACTCCCCTCCACTAGCACCAAGCTGGCGCCCCCAGGCCCATTGCGCCCGGCACAGCCCAAGCAGCCCCCGCATATCCACGCGAACCGCCCACTACCATACTCTGAGCCCCTCTCACGCACCACCTTCCCTGAGCCCTCCAACGCGTGCCTTCCACCGTCTCTCCTTCAGCAATCTCGCTCAGCACGATTCTGCAATTAACTCCTGCCCTTCACACGAGGATCTCACCCAGACGCCATTAGTGTGAAGCTTTATACTGCGTCAGAACGGCGGACAATTTTTATCTTCGCCAAACAACCCGGAGCCCGGGACCCCATGTAACTCCACGTTACAGCCGATCCAACCTCTCTCCCCCTCCCGGTCGGCAAACACCCCCGTGCGTGCAGAAACCCAATAACACAAACCAGCGTCGTGCCCAAAAACACGCACCCATATCTCCATTCATTCGCGCTCCTCTCTCCCCAGACAACCGCTCTTACCGCTCACCGTAATGGCTCTACGCCGCCCGCCGAGCCTTCACATCCCTTCGTCACCACGCCACCACCACCAATCCCCGAAGCGACCCGACACCACCGCGCAACCCCGGGCCCAAAACGCTCCCCCCAACCTGTCACACACGTCGCCCTGCGACCCCGCAGGAACACAGTGTGTCCATTTCTGAGGTCCAACGCCCCCCTCCCCCCTCACTTACACACAGCCCTCTCTCACTCGGCAGACGATCCTGCCCGTACCTTAATCACACCAGTGCTTCAGAACCCCCTCCCCCCCCTAACGCCCCCCCCTCCCCGCCACCCCCCACCACTGGTCATACTATCACACCCAGCGCCCCTCGCACCAGCGGTCGCCAACGCGGTCCCACTCGCTTACCCGTGCACCCCCATCCATCCAACAACGACCCCCACCATCGCCCCCATCCACTACAGTCCCCTACACCCACCTCCAACATACTTCAGCCACAGCCTACGCCCTCCAACAGGCCACAAACCGGCTCTACAACTCCCCGGCACCCGGCCTTGCATGCTACAGCCATCACCCAACGTTGCCTCCCCCCAGCCAATGCCTCTCCCCTACCGCACCACCCCCTATCCCCGCCGGCCTACGTGACCCTATATTATCTAGCCCACCCAAAAGCCCGCTCCCCCCCCGACCCATCCTCCCCTTAGCTCCCTCACCAGCCGGTGCTCCTCCAACCGTGATCTGGCCCTACCCCACTTCGTCGTGCCCTCCGTACACACAGCTTCCTTCAGCTGACACACGTCCTCCGTCCATCGGACCCGCTCCCACCTCCGTGCATATTCTCTCTAACTAACACACCCCAGCATTCCGCTTACAGCTTGGTGCCGCCGTACACCTCCCTTCTCACCCCCGCATTTCCCCCGACCCCACCATGCTCACCGTTCCTCTTCCACGAGACCGGACCACTGCACACTAGACCCCCATACAGCCCTCGTGTCGCACGGGGCCCACCATACCGACGCCCCATCCGCCGACCCATTTGACCTCGTAATACCCTCCCACATCCACCGCCCTCCCTACGCCCCTCCCACGTAAGTGCGGAGCCGGCGCCAATCCCTACACCTACGCCCCTGTCTCACACCATCACCTCCGTGCCTCTTCCATCCGAAACACCACCGCCCCCCCACCTCCCCCCCCCATACCTCTCTCTTCGGGCCCTCCCTCCCCCGTTCCCCTACGCCTAAACCTCCCCCAACCTGCGCTCGCCCCCCCAAGTGACAAGACTCACCAGTCCTCCCACTCCTCTCCTCAAACCACCCCTCTCCCCACCCCACAACACGAACCCTACCGAACATACCCACGTCGACGGAGTCCCACGCAGTCACACGATACCCTACCCAAGCAATGTCCCTAAGAAATAGTCACCCCCCCACAATAAATTTATGCCAACCCCCCGCCCCCCGCTCCACCCCGCCCCTCACCATGACCCACGAGCGCACCGCGACAATCTGGCGCCCGCCCCAGTACATTACCCTAGTCCCCTACCAACTCCCGCCCCCCAACAAAACAAGAGTCCCCCCCAAGCCCCGCACTCCCCTGCCGTCCTCACGCACCACACAACTGCTGATTCTCCCCCCTCCATCCCCACTTGCGTGCCACAACACCCCCCCCATACTTGCACCACCCGTCGGTCAACCACAAGCCACCCAACACCCACCCTACCAATCCCCTCCTCGCCAACCCCCCCCCCTCCCCCCGTCCACACGGGCTTACCACCACCTAGGTCCCCAACAACACTCTCTACCAACCCCGACCACAAAGCTGCGCCCTACCCCCATCCCCAAGCACTTCCACCTTGCCCCGGCCCCCCACTCATATATCTATCACGCGAATGATGCGTCTCACACACGCGGCCCTCACTCCCCCTCCACACTCCCAAACGAGCTACCATCTCAGCCAACACCACTAACAACTGCGCCCCCCAGACCCACGTCCCCTCGCCCCCTCCCCCCTCACGTAACTCCCCACTCACCAAACGCCCCAGGCCCCACAGCTAAACACCTGCTCAAACAGTATTTTTCGTCACTCTAAACCAACATTCCCTATGAATCCCCCCAAACCCTTCCATCACCGTCCATCACCCAACCCAACACCCCCCCCCCCCACCACTCACCCTTCAAGACCCCTAACACCACACAAACTTAACAATACCCCTCACATCACATTCCCTACCCCCTCAACATCACACCTACTTTTCCCAGTCCACCCTCCAACCACTCGCTCCATATTCCCAGGTCTGTCACGCCTGCATACCACCGCACGCATATCCCCTTCATCCGCACCGTCAGCCAGCCACGTTTACAGTAATCGCACGTGCTCCTGGGTTACTCCGCAATCCTCATCATTACCAATCCCCCACCCACTCTGACCAATTCACCTCTTCCTAACGACCCCCTCCTCTTTACGTTTCAACACTGACATAACCCACCCATCCCACTCAACCAGACACAACCGCCATACTCATTCAAACCCACCCCTACAACGCACACTTCTCAATCGCAACGCCATCCCCTCCCTTCCCTCACCCACCCGGTAATCACGTATCAACCCACAAAAACCCTCTATCTACCACCTCCGACAAATTTCCAAGCTGTGCCCAACGCCCACAATACCCCGTCCAAACCATAACCAACCACCCACTCTCCCTACCTGACACTCAGACACTCCCCGTAAAACGGCACCCCAACAAAACCCTCTCACAATACGCTATAACAATACACAGTCCCACAATACATCGACCTGGACCACCACACCCACCCACCCGCCAACCATCCCCCCGCCCCACGACCCCCACCCAACCCCCCTTCCTCACTAGTAAGAATCCCCCTCAAGATACCGCTCCCCCACCTATCCCCGCGTCGTCTGCACCCACCGCACTCATCGACCGCTGCCTCCACTCCTTGTCCCCCCAACAATCACTCGCCACCACACACGCCCCCCTTCTCTCGCCCAGTCAACACTAGCCTTCTAAAACCATATCCCCAGCTCTAGCTAGCTCTTAACTCCCCGTCACAGACCTCCGTGCCACCTCTTAGATCGCTACATCTCCCGGCGCCCATCCATACCGCCGAGACCTTCAGCTCACCAAACTCATCTCCACCCCATACCGCATCACATCCCTCAGAGCCTCCCAACCCACCCACCCACACACCCCCAACCCACCTCCTCCACCTCCCCGCCGCCCGATACCACCACCCCCCCGCTACCTTTTTTCAACGCCCATCCCATGCCCCCCAACATTCTGTACACCCCCATCCTCTCACCCACACGCTCTCCATCCACCCGTGCCCCAGCCCCCGTCCTTCACCCTCTTGCGAATTTACACCACCCTCGCACCAATACAGAACGCAACCCCTGTCTGCACCCTCCAATAACGCTTCTCCTCAACACCCGCCGTCTACCCGCAATACACCGAGACCCACCTGTCGCACCCCCACCCGTACACAGCCTCTCTCCTCGGAATAGGGCGCCTACCAACACACCCCCCCACCTACCCAAAGCCACAATCCACTAACAACCCATGCCCTACCGTCCCCTACCGCCACTTTCCACCTCAACCCTCTCTAACATCTACCTCAAACGTCCTACCTCTATCCTCCTCAGCCCGCTCACTGCCCTGAATGTCGAAACCCGAATACTGACGACCCAAACGCCTCCCCGCGACTCCAACTCCCCCTCCAAACTCACGCCATCCACATCACAGCCCACATCCCACGCGTCCATCCCCTCCCACCAGATCACTATCGACCCCCAACCTGATCCAACCAACCACCCCTCCCCGGACCACCCCTTAACCCCCCACTGCGCCAACCCCCTAAGTCCACACCCTCACTCATCCGCCCCCAACCCACACACACACTTACTCCCCCATATCTTTACCCCTATCCTCATCCCACCCCCCACAAACCACATGGCCAACCCCGCGCCCCATTTTCTCAACCCAACGCCCCCCCACCTATCTAACATCCCAACTCCCTCTCAAGCTTCCTCACCCCTTCTAAACGACCTTCCCCTCCCCCCCGCCCATCCCCCCTCCCCCCAACCCCCGTCCCCCGCCCCACCGTAACAAAAAACCGAAACACCACCTCACACCTTACCCAGACTACACGCGTCCCTCATTCCTCCCTCCCCGCCTACATAGACCCACGAAAACCCCCCCCCCACATATACCTCCCCTCCCTCCCCCCGCCCCCGCCTCCATCCTGGGTCCCCCCTCCAGGCCCTATCCCCCGCCATGACCAATATCCTACGATCATCCTCTAGTCACGACCAGGCCCCACACTACCCCCCCGACATCCCACACACACGGCCCCCCATCATCTCCCGCCACCCACTCCACATACACACATTCCACGCACCCCGACTCAGTGCCCACATACACACCTCTGTCCTTCCTTGCTCGAACCTCACCCCCCACCAAAACACGTCCGACACACTACCCCTGACCACCCTTCCCGATTCCACTTCTAACTGCGCACGCAAAACCCTCACACCCGACCCGAACTCCTCCAACTTCCCCGGAAATAAGATGCCCCATGCCTTCATCGCCCGCTATGTACCGCGTGTGAAACCACCCCACCTCCCGATCCTCCCACCCGAATATCTACCCCGTTGCGGCGCCAAAACAAACTATCGCCCTTAGATGCAGCCTCCCCCCCCTCTCCTCCACCCCAACCCCCCGTACCCTCGACCCCACTCGGCATCGAACAACCACTAGTGACTGCAATATCCACTCGCCCCTCCTCTCTGTGCATCATAATCCACACCCCCGCCCCCCCACCCACTTGCCCACACGAACGACTTCGTACCACCCACACCCCACCCAAGCCGCCTGTCCCTCGTATCCCCCCCACCACAACAATACCCGCTAGTGTCGTCACCGTCCCCCCCACCTATCCACAGACAACACCAACACAATCCTCCGAGCCTACCCCCACACCTACTACCATCCACCCCTACACCTTCAGCCTCCTCTTAACACGCCCCGAACAAACGACGCCCGCCCCAACAAGCTCCCGCCGTCCCTAGCATCCTCCCTAGTTCAAACTATAATCACCGCAAGCTGCCCTACCCCCAACCATCCCGCACTATCTTCTCCCCCCCCTCACTACCCCCCCTCGAGCATGACTCTGACCACTCTCCCCCGCCCCGTCTCTAAAACCCCCCTCGCCCCCAGCCCCCATGCGCATCCGTCAGAATTCCGCTCCAATGCTGACTTTGCTTAGCACCCACTTCCGTACGCAGCGTACTCATTCGAACCACTCCCCCCCATACACCATCAGAACCACACAACCACTCCAGGCTTGACCAACCACCACCCTAACCCCCGGCAAACCCCACACCATGCTCAATATTATCTCCTCCCATTAACCCCCTCCCGCCTGCCAATATCCCAAACCCACCCAGCTCTGACCCCACTATCAATATTCCTCTCCGCAACACCTCCGCAATCAACGACCACCCCAGCCCAAATTCGCACACCACCTACACCATCCCCTCGCCCATCCAACTAACCCTTCACCCCCCCCTCCCCAGCTCCACCCCACACCACCCTCAACAAAGACCATACACACCCACGCACCTCAATCCGCAGCACAGCCCGTCCACAGACCCACTCCGTGTCTCCCCTGATACACCCGCCACACACCTCACACGCCGCCACCCCAGCTCCTCCTCCACGGTCACCCCTCCAGCGCACCACCCTCTCACGACCACCCACCTGCCCCAACCCGCGACACATTTTCATCTACCCCCACCACTCGCCCCCCCACACGACCTTGAGACCACTTCGTTGCAACAGGCGCGGGGGTACCCCCACAAACAACCTTCCCCTCCCCCAACCCCACATCTTACCAGAGCACCCGACAGTCCAGTCGACACAAATCCATGCACTTCCTCCACAAAAACCCTAGAAACCCACTCCCAGTATCCCAACCCCACCACGAGGCCAAGCCCACCATACAAAAACACAAACAACTAACACCTTCCGCCCGCACACACCCATACCCCCCCTTCGCATGATGCGATTATCGTGCAGCCCCCCCCTCCCCTACCCCTATCAAACAACGACAGGCACACAGCAAAGAAACCACGTCAACACCTTCCATGCCCCACCCAGGGGCTACCCCAGGTAACCCAAACTACCCCCCTGCTCCCGCCACACAAATACGCCCACCAACCCAACCACCCACCCCGGGATCACAAAGCGCACCTCATCTGCAATAGCCAATGCCCCACCGCCGCACCAACCCCATCCCCTCCTACTCTCTCTTCGCCGTCTGCAAGACCCCTACACCCTCCCAGACCCTACAGACCCCCCCCACACGCAACGTAAGCGCCTGATTCCAGACCGTCAACCCAGTCGCTCACCGAACCAATCAATCATCCCCTTCTCACTCACGGACCCACATCCCCGCAAATTGCCCTGCGCTCACTCCTTCCTCCGCATCCTCTCCAGAAACCCCCTTTCCAACCCCTACACACCCCCTCCGTACCGCCCACCAATCTAGACGCGGCCAATTCAACACTCAATCCTCCACACCAACCACACGGGACAGTCGACAAACCAACTACCCCCCCCTGACTCAGTTTCACAAGACATGCCTTCGCGCTAGACAACATGACCCACCCCCCCACCCCCATACATGGACCTGCAGTTACTTTTGCATCACCCCTACGACAACTTATGCCATAATAAGTGGAATTCTGTCCGACTTCCCCGATATCCCCCACCAAAATAAAAACAGCGCGACACCCCACACACTATCCCGCCAAACCCCCAGCGACACACCGAGCCCAACGATGCCACCAACCCCCCTCCACCTCGCATGCCCACCACACACACACCACCTCGAGCCCCCCCACATCAGCCCCCCAACCCTCCACTCACGAAACAACAGCTTCTTACCCGAAATTACCCCCCCACCCACCCTCCGTCTAACTCCAACACTACCCTACAACTCTGTACCGCCCCATCAGCTCCTTACACCCAACCCGACCCCTTACAGACCCCCCCACACAACCTTAAACCCTACCCACCCTCCCACCATCATCACACCCCTGTCTACCCTCAGCCGTCCCACGTGCAACCCACACACCACCACTCTCATCCTCTCCCCCACCCTACGGCCATAGCCCCCCCAACACAGCGCTTACCCAACCCACCAAGACCGTATATGCTCATTGCGTCCCCGACCCCCACATCACAACATCCTTCTCCATCCACCTTAACTACCACACACCCATCACCCTCCCTTTCACTCTACAGACGATCATCGTGAACACACCTCACCCCTCACCCACAACCCCACTAACCCTCCTCCCTTTCCACCCCTCGCTCCCCCATACTCCCACCTTCTTCCACCTATCATCACCACACTCTACCCCCCCCACCCCTCGACACGCACATCTCCTAAATACTCCCACGACCATCCTCCTTCCATCACCCCTCCCCCGAACTCACCCCGCCCCCACCAAACACAAGCCCAATGTAATTACCCAAAACAATAATCTCCATCCTCCACAATTCCTCGTTAACGTCCTTCCCTATAAGAGATCAGCACACAAAATCAACCCCCTACACCCTCCCCAATCACACCCCACCCTCCCCCCCCCACATCCTCCCTCTCCCCTCTAACCACTCCGCACCGTCCACAACATGACCCTGACCACCGACAACCTCTCGATCCCAACACAATCCCCCTCCATCTCGCACCCCACGCGACGCCCGCTCACACCCCCCTACCCGCTTCCGCGCACCGACGAAACCCTAGTCTTGGTCCGCGCCCCACACACCCACGACCCCAAAAGCCACCCACTCCCCCCACCTCGAGGCCCACTCCACAACGCCGCCCAACTCATCGAACAAACCCCGCCCCACCCTCCCCCGCCTGCCAGCCACAAGTCCCCCCGCTCCCCACCTCGCCCCTGCCAATGTCCCCCGAACACAACATACTACCAGGCACACTTTACCCACACGATGCCCACCCCTGGAACTCCTCTGCGGGGGTAAGCAGCCGGTTCTCGCCTGCCCAGGTCCTTCTACCAATATGCCGCCCCCACCGGCACGCCACAAACCCAATCGCGCCACGAGCCCCCGCAGCTATCGAATGTGCACACCCCAACGACAAGCTCTCCTCGCTCCCCAACCCGCTACCAGATCCCCCGCTGTCCCCTCCCACGGCCGATCGGTACCGACCGTCATCTGCCCATACCCCGCCCCACTAACCTGACCTTCCAGGACATCACACAGCCTCATTTACAGCACCAACCCCATGTGAAGTAGATCCCCATCCTGCCTCGACAACAACTCCGCACCCTCGCTCAACGGGCATACAGGTCCCCCTCTGCTCCCGCAGTCACGCCTTACGACCAATGCCCCCATTCAGCCTAACCTACATCCCCACCCCCCTATACCACCTCCCCCCCTGCCTTGAACCGCACCAAATCGGCCTGTAAGCCACTGCGTACTGTGCGCCTATTCGCCTTGTCTTTTTCACCACCACCTCGATCCTCTATCCCCCATCACCCCCGCGGCGTCCCCCACCCCTCCACCCTCCCTCGCTCTCTTACAATTCCATTGATCAACAACACTGCTGCAACTCTCATCTCTCCCCGTGACCAAGCTAAATCCCGTACCCACGGAGCCCCCCGAAAGCCCCCGCACCACCCCTGCTAACCTCAATCTCAAGCCCACCCCACACACACCCCTACCTCCTCTCGACGCACGACCACAGAAAATCTCACCCCAACACCACCATACACACCTACCACAAAAAACCACACCAAAACCTTACACCTAACAACACCCCCCAATTCATCGCCGCCACCAACCTAACCCCGCCTCGAATCCGCGCACCTTCTACACCCCTGCGACACCCGCCCGCCTAGTCATCACCAGGCGTCCAGCGTGAGTAAAACCACTCCACTCCCACGGTACACACACCACTGCTCAGCCTTTCTTAATACCCCCCCCAGCCACTCACGAGATCTTCCAGTCGCCCCCAGACCCGGCACCAAGTTTGTGTGCGCGCTCGACGCTTCCTCTTGCATCACGGCTACCCCTCCCTCCCCGCACGTGGCGACACCCATGACTATCGGCCCTCAACACTACCTCCCCAAAACCCTCTTCCGCCAGTCGACCTACGTAATTGCACGCCTCACAGCCACGTCGTCGTTCCGGCCCCCCCATCCCCCACCCTAACGGTACCCGTTTGAAGCAATCAAAAATCCCCACGCCCTACACCCTATCAGGACTCCCCCCCCCCGCCTCCTCAATCACCAACTCTCCTCCACCCCTTCCTCACCCAGCCACGCCACCTTGTCGCCTCTATCCCTGCTCAGCTTCGCCCACCCCTCGTATACCAGCCTGACAGACCGTAGTCCGCGAACACCCGCCTCCCCACCCCACCGCTCCCCCCCTGCACTCCACCTACATCCGCTCACCCAAGAGCCGGCCGGACATGCTACGCACACAACCCCAACTCACTACGCAACCTCCCGCTAGACTCACACCCAACCATACCCATCGCGCCCCATCTCCCATTCACACAAAAGAACGCCACCTTCCTCCCAGCCCCCACCCCCAGCTATCGATTCTTCCTCCTTACCCTTTTAATCCCAGGACGCACCCATCCCTGCGCTGCACGATCACATGCCACAACCCCTACCCAACATAACCACCACCTAGAAACCCTACCGGCCTGCCAACTCTACTCCCAATACCGCAAATAAGCCCATCAGGCCCCCCCCTCAAGTGCCGAAACACGTAACGGAACTTCCCGCCCCTCCACCCCCCTCCTTCCCCCGTACCCTCATCCTCTATGAGCTTTAGCACCCTCCCTCCCCCCCCACCCCAAAAACATTAATACTCCAACTACACGAACTACGACCTGCCGCACGTCCTTTGCCCCCGTTTTCCTACCTCCAGTCTACCCACACCCCCCACCCCCTTACTCCCCCACACCCTTCACACACTCAACACCCTACCCCAGCAACACCACATACACTCCCCCCTATCTCATTCCCCACCTGCACACTCAAATCTCTCTGAATCCCCCTTGCCTACCCCCACTCCTATCACATTCTTCCCGAGATCTACCTTCAGACTGCGCACCACACGCACATAAGCCTGAACACCCTCCCTATCCCGCACCCCCCCCCTGCTCATTCCCTAGTTTCCCTTATCAGCCCCAAGCCGCAGCTCCCCCCAACGCGACACATTTCGACCCTCCATTACCGACCAACCGTCACCCATTACCATCAACAACTCTACCCATACTGTTCCAAGAAGAACTAACCCCCCCTACTAAGTCTCCACAAACCATCCAAACCACCCACGACCCGCTCACCTCCCCCCCCCTCAGCCTATCCTCCCGCACTAAACCCACCCCCACCCCACCCTCCACAACCCTATCAATTCACCATACAGCAACCGCAGATCCTACTACCCAAACCCAACTATACTCTACCAGTCCTACCCACGGACTAACTCACAACGAACCCCACGTCCCCTCAATGAAACGGTAAGCACAGAAGCCCGCTACTGTGTCTTACACCGTCACCATACGCTCTACCTCCCGCACAACCCTCTTCTGAAGCGCGCAGCCGCCAGGGGCAACTTCGACAAAAACGCGGAGTACTCCCGGCCTCGCACGCCATCAACAACGCACACCCCTTATACCTTGCGCACAAACGCCCCCCCCCCCCCCAACACGGACCCCAACAGACTCCGCAGACGATTGTCCCATTCACACACCTTCAGAGCCCCCAACACTCCCGCACCCGACCACCCACATCCCCCTTCACACCCCAGATCCCACCTCCCTACAAACCCACCCAAACCCCCACCCCCCCCCCCTCCAGCCGTCCCGACGACCCTACCGCCACCCCCTTGTACACTGCTTCTTATAAACATAGGCCAGACCAAGCAACACCCATCCGAGCACCCGCTTCCCCTCCGACCCCCCCACAGTGTCACATGAACCCCCACAGCATAACGGCTACCCCCACCGCCCATGTAAATGCACTCTCGCCCCAGTCCCGCCACAATCCCCTCGCTCTTCACATACTCCACCCGCAACCGCACGGGCCATAAACCCCTCATAGATCGAACAAGCCCTCTCACCATCCTATCCTGCCCTTCCCAGGCCACCCAGTCCATACCAACCACTACAACCCACTTCAACTAGTACGTTAACACCCCCCCCCCTTCCTCTCTTCCACCCCCCTCCCCCTACCGCGTGACGAAGTAAACCTACATGATTGTGCACGACTACCCATCCTCAACATCCCTCCTTTTCTCGACAGAACCTTACTAGTTTCGTCGCAAACATCGCACCCAAACCAATAAGCACACACCCCCCACACCCCTGTAATGCTCCACCCAAAAACCGACCAGTTCCCCCCATGGAACTCCAGTCCACCACCAGCACACACACAACCTGCTCCCCACCCATTTCCCGTGCGCGGACTACCCCAGTGTACCTACCCCACTGCGCGGACCATTTCCGCCCCCACCAACCAACCCCGCCCCCCTATCCCCCCACATACACACCCCTCTACAACCACCCCCCCAAAGCCTGCTGATCATACACGTAGGCAACAGTCCCTCCCCCCCGATCAGACTACCCCCTCATGTGCAACACACACATACCGCACCACCCCCCGTTTAAAACAAACACCAGACATTATTCACCCTCTCCGAACCGTTCACCCAGTACCGCTCGACCACGCCATAACCACACCTACACACCTCCGACTCAAGCAACCTGTAGCCCCCCATCCCAACCACCTCCATCACACCCAAGACCACATACACATCTCACCCCCACAGCTAAACCCCTCCCAGGACAACGGTACGCCATCACATACCCCAACCGAGGTCCAGCCAGTAAAGCCGACATTTTTTCCACATCTCACTCCGGCCACTCTCCGCGACACAGCCCGCAACTTACCCACCCCCCCACATCCTAGACCCCGTACCCCACAATCTTGTCTGCGCTAACTAACCCAAGTCCGCTAAGCTAGCTGTACAACCACGTCCTGTCGAGCCCCCAACTTCCCACCAAGCGCCACTGGGCGCGGGGCCTATCACACATCATTTGCCTCCCTAACCGCCGTCCCAACCCCACTCTATCCCTCCGCCCCCACGCACCCCTACACCCCCCTATACAATCACCACACGACCTCTCCCACGCCTCCCCAACCGTCCTCCCTAACCTCCCATTCCTGCCCCCTACCCCCCACTCTACCCATCCCGTTCCATAACTCTCCTCCCTTCCCTCCCCACCTCCCTCAACCTCCCCCTCTCGCCACAACCCCCATCCAACCCTATCCAAAATTCCACTAACACCCCCTCGACACTACAAAATACTGTCCATTTCCACCCCCTGCCACCCCTCACCTCGTCCACCCACTACACCCCAGTCTCAATACTGCTTCCCCCCCCGTATATCCCAGGCCCGTCTCTCTCCCCCCCTAATCATTCCTTACCTTCTCTACCGCAGGATCTCCCCATTCCCACCGGTCCAAGGGAGCGACCAGAACCCTCCCACCCGAATCTCTCTGAATACCATCCCCATCTACAACCCCCCCATCTAACGCGACGCATGTCAACACCCCCACCCGCCCCCCTGCCACCACCCAGGCCACAAGCCCTCAACCAGCCCCCTTCTGGCATCCAGCAACAAACAAGTCTCCTTCGGCACCACTCCCCTACGCCCCACCGCGCCCCTTGGTAACCCCACATCACCCAAATCAGCATCAGGAAGACCACTCACAATTAGTTGACGACGTACCCAACCCCCCGTACGCTTGGCCCGTCACGGAGCCGATGATACACTCATTCGAGCATCCTCACGCGCTCGCAGTTCCGCTCTCACGGCGACTACATTCACCTTCTAGGGGCGCGCAGGGCCCGGGACCAGACTGCAACCATACACCAAATGCCCGTCGCCTTCTCCAGTCCCTCAACCCTCTCACTAGGTGTTATAGACCCGTACACTCCCAGCGGCGACTCATCCCACGCCCCCCGCACACCACTGTTCACACCAACACCCCCGACCCACCCCCCCTCCCTCGCATGACCTATGCCCCCACACAGCCCTCCCCGCGGCCCCTATCACAAACTGGTCCTATCGACAACCCTCTCGCCGGTTACCAACATTCCTTGCACTGTTACAGTCGTCTCATCATACCCCACACCTGGTGAATTCACACGCCTCCTCGCCTTCCCCACACCTATACCTACCCCACCTCTGCGCCCCCTATACATCCCTCCACTCCTCACCGCATCTTTTCAATCCCCCCCTCCCCCTTGGCACCGCACCTCCTCACATACCCCACCACCCCCACCCTAATACCTGCTCCCTCCCGCACCCCCCTCTATCCACCTACGCACCCGTGGCCCCCCAGCTCGTCTGGCCTCATCCCATTCCCAGCTCCAAGTGTACCCATCCCACACCCCTATGGCTACCCCTAACAGCCCAGTCTACTCTACACCCAACCCACCACGCCCGACACGCACCATTCCCCGCGTCAGGAGAGACCACTTACCGTGGCTGGACACCCAAGAGCTCTACAGCTCACAACAACAGCCCCCACCCCAACCACACTCCCACCCTCACCCCACACGCGCAAGTCCCCAACACCCCCCACTCGCAAATCACACCCCCTGACCACCCCCTCGACTCACTACCCTGCTCCACAAACACCAACCCCCATCCCGCTTACCCCGTACACGCACAAGCCATGTGCCAACCCCCCCCCACTTTCCACCTATCCAAACATCTTCCTGCTTAACCATCCTCACCCCCTCATTGCGACACTGCACACACGTAAAATTAAAGCTCCAACCAAAAACTCCCTTCTCCAACCTCTATAGAAAACCTTCACCGTCTCCAACGTCAACCTTATCACCGCCACCCCCTATTACCAAACTCACTCTCCTCTCTCTCCCACCACCCCACTCACGCCCCCCACGTGCAATCGACCACCTGTCCAGCCCTCTACCCTCATTCCAGGGTACCCCCCCCTCATCCGCTTTCCGCTCACAGGTACTCCCAATGCCCATTCTGCCACACCGCTCCCCCCCAACTACAACCCGCAATATACACTCGTCTCGGTGACTACTTTTCACGACCACTCCCACCCTTCTCACCTCCCCCCAAACCCTAGGCCACCACCCATCCGCAGCTCACACCCTTATGGAAATACATGATGCCCCCACCCTCAGCACATCACGGAGCGCCTACACCCACGCTAATTCTATATCACACCCCCCCCGCACCCACCCCCGCCTGACTCCACCACCCCGCCCCCCCCTCAGAGACAACAGTCCCCTTTCCCTAGCACATATCCACCTACCTACCCAACCCAACCCCAACTCCCCTCCACCACCAAAAACACAAAGCAAACTCGCGCCACCCGCCGCACCCCCCCTCCCCCATCGTACAACCCTACCACCCCGCTCTCGCCGCCTTCCTTAACATACCTCCCCACCCGCCCCCCCACCTACTCGACGCACGTAACCCAACCCCCTCCCTCCCCTTGAAATCCCCCCACCTAGCTTCACGCATCTCCACTACCACACCTCCCTCCCCTAGCACACACACCTCTTACTAACCCTACACCCACCCCCCCCAACACGCCACCCCAACGCTGCACTCGTTCCCTCTACACCTTTAAGCCCCACCAGGTCCAACGATCCGCCCCCCATCACGCCCCCCTCCCACCACTCTCCCCGCGACCTCCCACAGAAACTCCAGTTCCCCCTCCCACCCCCCTGCACCCCCCGCACGTCCAACAAGTAGACGGGACCCGCCCCCTCCCCACTGATAAACGTCCACTCCTGCGGGGTTGTCCAACTACCCCACAAGAACACATCCCTCATACCACCTCCATCCCTCACCACTCACGAACGCACGAAACACCATCTACTTAGTCGGCCCAATCCTGCACCACCATGACTCACACCCCACTCCCCACCTACCAACCTACCCCCACGCTCACCCTCAACCACCACACACGCCCTTCCCTTACCCTCCAATCTATCCTCCCTGTCGCCTCCACCCCCTTAACCCAACACTCACGTGCATCGCCGACTCACCAACGACCCAGCAACCACCCAGGGTCAAGCAAGCCAAATACGCCCCTCCCATACAGATGCCCATCTCCATTACCCCCCTCCCAGCCTACCTCCCTACACACCCATCAACCCAGTCCTCCTCTCCCCCCCGCACCATACCTCCCCCCCTCCCTCCGCCACCACCCCCCCCCCCCCACCCAGTCCCCTCTACACTAACCCCACGCCGCATTGTCTAATTCCTACAACATCCACACCTAAACACCAACACATACACCTCCCCACCCCCCCGCATAGTCCCCACCCACTGGCGCCAAACTACCCCAAGCCCTCAACCTCGTCGAACCCAATCCCCCCCCCACTCCAGGAACCTCTTCCTCCGGCCACACATCGCCCCAGTGCCCCCCGCCCCCCTCTCGTGCCACCCCAGCTCCCGCTATCCACCTCTCCACCTCACACTATCGACAAGCCCCAGGGAGCGCCGCACACCCCCTACATCCTGCCCTCCAACCACACCCTCACGCCCCCCTCCCTCTTGCCCCTAACCCTCCTGCCCCGCACCCTTCAAAGTCACAGCCCCACCCATCCCCCATCGACATCTCCCGCCTAGACTTTGTCTGTGCCCCACACCCCACCCAAGCGGCTCCGTCCTCGCCCTCCAACGCCTCCTAGACCCACACACCCACCCCCCCTCTCTCTGAGGTCGGAACCCTCAGGCTCCCCCGCCGCCCCCCGCCTACCCTCCCCCGCGGCGCCACCCACCCCTACTCCCCGCCTTACCTGCCCTAACCTCTCCCCGCATCCCCCGGCACTCCCCTCACCCTGACTACGCCTCATCCCGCAACCCACACCACCTAACCCGACCACCAAAACTACAACCACACATCTCCTACCCAAGAGCTGACTGACCCCGCTTATCCCACATCCCATGGCCGTCAAATACAACTCTTCACCTCCCCCTTTACCGGGCGCCACTAGAGGCTCAGGCGGCCTCGTGTAAATAACCCAGAAAACCCGGGACCACGTAGATCTCAGCCCTTCATACGTACACTTCCACCTAGCTGCCGTCGCCAGCATTCTCATAAATAGAGAATCGGCAGGACTTATAGATCAAGCACCTGGACCGGCGCTCCTTAACTGATTGCGAGCAGCAGCGACCGCTCAATGTCACGTACTACCACCCCCCATTCGTCAACACCGCTACTACATCACCAACCACCGGGGCATGCACCTCGGCGCTATCTAGTAAACCGTCAATGACGGAGAACATATCAACATGCAACCCCCCCGACCACAGTACGCACATGACTGCCAATGCTCGACGTCGCTCAGCGCCGGTACCTACACCATTACTCTCCATGACTCCCGACCCTGCCCCCCTCAACAACAACCTAGATCGGTCAGAGATAAGACAAATGAGACTTCCCTAGATAAAGCAATCCCGCAGTCCAAGAGGACCCCGAGGACGGCGCACGACACCATTTCTCGCCTAGAGATAAAACTTCTTGCGACCACTCTACTTAGTCAACATCGGCCGTGTGACCCAGCGTAGACTACTTTTATTTGTCGCCCGGAAAGGCCCCCTTTGTTATAAGTACACACCTACATATTTAATTACTCAACTAGTACACTCACTCGATGGTTGTCACCTAATCGCAGTATTCCCAAATTCCTCTCTATCCTTGTGCCTTCTACTCCATTGGCTCGCTTATACATACTCGACATTCGCTCTAAGCAGTCCTCCAACTTATCGTTGACTCATGAACACACATAGTACCTGAGGGCTGAAAACCAGAGGCCACCACTAATAGCAAAATGGCGGCACCCTATCCGCAAAGATGATACCTAATCACTAATGTAGGGACACTACCCGTATATTCTCCTATAAGTGCCAAAATTAGTGCTTGCGTTTATAGAACAGAAGGCGAAAATTAGCTTTAGTAATTAGTAGTAGTTCCAACTTCGCACAGACGCAAGTCTCGCTATATCGGGATACGCGTATTGACATGATAAATGTCACTGTAGTCCACCTCGTCCTTCACACTACAATGGCGTACATCAAGACCTCCAGGACGTCACTGGTGCCTTTCATGCTCACGTTAGCGAAGCGACGCGAAAGGACAGACGAGCATAGACATCGACGCAGTTGCCCACAAACCTCCCCCTCTACCAACCTGCTTCTATTAAATTTCCGATCCCTCGACTAAACTTAGTCACACGCCTCCTCTACCCCCCACAGTATCCACGTCTTGCCAACCACCTAAACCAGGTATTCCTCCGAGGCAGCTATCCATAGGCCCGACTAGCCCGACTAGAAAGCGGGCCCTAAGCGTATAGATACACCACGCATAGGACAATGGGTTGAACTAGACAGAATTTTTCTCCATTACATATCTCGCGATGTCGCCATTAATCGACGCATCAAGGTACTAACCGCACGGGGCACTACTCTGGGCTAAGACTGCATACTGGTTGAATGTCACCACGTCCCAATGTGCGTGTGCGCAAAGGACTCAAAAGGACGATATTGACCAGAACCCCAATAACGTAACGCCAATCCAGTCAAGTGACAGTCGGTGCTCTTAATACTGAGCTAAACCGACCAAACCTAAGGGACCGCTCTATATTAACTCAACTGAATAAATTGCAGCAATAAACAGTCCGATGGCACCTAGGAGGGGGGCAAATGTATGAAGTACAGACAAGAACAATAGATTGAGCACATCAATGTAATAACCAGCTTCACCCCCTGCTGTTGTCAAGGTCTGGCCCTGAATAGCTTTCAATGAGCTAACGGTTGCAATCAGAAACGACCAGCCTAATGCGCTATAGAGTGAGCAATCGCAAGGTGAGTCCACTAATTTGTCCAATAATAATTTTGTACTCACTGGGAACGCTTGGGGACAGTATATTTATTTATTACAGGTATAGTCGGCAACATCCACTCCACGCGGTACATCGCTCGGGAAAAAAGGTGCTAGAACCAAGTAAATTCGTGGCAACGAACCAATCGACAGTAAAGCCCCGCAATATAAGGTTGAACCACAAAGACGCCACCTCGCTGATCGTTCGATATAGAGGGCAGACCTAGCCAGGGTGTGAAGGCCATTGATTTTGACTCATAGCACGTATGCCGGCCAAAAAAAAATATACACCAAAGTGCGGCAATTCCCCCTAACAACCCAAATCAAACGCCCCTAAGATGCAAACCAAACGCGCAACCATCTTGTATGAATCTGAGTTACATCGACTGGTGCCAAGCCGAAAGAATCGTCCAACGGGGAGGCCGACTAGCCGAAACCCCTTCCTACAAACCATCTACCTAGCACAGCACGGAGAACGATAATTCTGCCACCTGGCGAAACGCATAACCAGTGACCAAAACACAGCTTAAGCATTGAACCTAATGTGAATCCTATTTTGCCCGAGAAAAAAATAGAGTGCTAATTAATTAGACGCTGTGAATAGAAGCTTGGTATGGAAAAAGGCATCCGAAACTCGACGAACATGTGACAGGAC